>JACCDH010635901.1_pt1 | contig 36872 bp, 32 predicted proteins | sample 7442481 | NCBI WGS metagenome assembly JACCDH01 (sample SAMN15323433, study PRJNA562643) | freshwater metagenome | isolation source: river surface water | place: USA:Blue River Watershed | collected 2017-08-15 | reverse complement strand
TTGTCATCCTCGATGCGCTCGCGGAAATGCTCGGTACTTTCAAAGACTACCGCACGACCACGGTGTTTCAGCAAATGCGGCGACGATGCTGAAGGCTTGATCACTGCGCCGTCTGGCGCGAGATTGCCTTTGAGTACCGCGATACCTGCCGCCGGTTTGAATGGCTTGTCAATGGGCGTGATCACGTCACGGTTATAGCAAGGCGCATCCTTGATATTGTCGCCGATGGTCTTGCCATTGACGGTCATCGCATCGAGGTGCAACTCTTTGGAGATCTCTTTCATCAGCGCCGGCAGGCCACCCGCATAGAAGAAATCTTCCATCAGATACTTCCCTGAAGGCTGCAGGTTCAGCAGGCAGGGCAGCTGGCTGGCGAGCTTGTCCCAGTCTGCCAACGTTAGCGGCACACCCATGCGTCCTGCCATGGCCAGCAGATGCACGACTGCGTTGGTGGAGCCGCCGATCGCTGCGTTGACCTTGATCGCATTCTCGAAGGCCTTGCGGGTCATGATCTTGTCCATGGTGAGGTTGTCTTTCACCATCTGCACGATGCGGCGGCCGGTCAGTTGCGCGAGGCGATTTCTGCGGCCATCGACCGCAGGTATTGCAGCGTTTTCCGGCAAGGCCATACCGAGGGCCTCTACCATGCTTGCCATTGTCGAGGCCGTGCCCATGGTCATGCAGTGGCCGTGCGAACGGTTCATGCAGGATTCAGCTTCGATGAATTCTTCCTGCGTCATCTGTCCCGCGCGCACCATCTCCGACATCATCCATACGCCAGTGCCTGAGCCAATGTCCTCGCCACGGAATTTTCCGTTCAGCATGGGGCCACCGGAGAGGCCAATCGTCGGCAAATTGCAGCTGGCTGCACCCATCATCAGCGAAGGTGTGGTCTTGTCACAGCCCATCAGTAGTACGACGCCATCGATGGGATTGCCGCGTATCGATTCTTCTACATCCATGCTGGCCAGATTACGGAACAGCATCGCGGTTGGTCGCAGCTGCGCTTCGCCGAGCGACATGACAGGAAATTCCAGCGGGAAGCCACCGGCTTCGTAGACACCGCGCTTCACATACTCCGCCAGCGTGCGGAAATGGCTGTTGCACGATGTCAGATCTGAGAAGGTATTGCAGATACCAATCACTGGTCGACCGTCGAACTGATCGTGAGGATGCCCGGAGGCCTTGGTCCAGCTGCGATGCAGGAATCCGTCTTTGTCCGGTTTGCCGAACCATGCGGTGCTGCGCAGAGGTTTGTTTTTTTTATCGTCTTTGCTCATGACAGTAGAGTCTCCCAGCGTTGTCGTTATTGTTTTTCAGGATGTGGAAATCGTCTTTTTAAGCTCTGGTGGATTCGCAAAATTCTTGCGGAAATAATCCGGCGATTCGTCCGAGTGCCTGACTCCTGCCTGCTTGATCGCGTCATCACTCACTTTGTGCAGCGGCGTGTACTGAGGATGATGATGTTCAAGGTAGGGATTGTTACGCGCAGCGTTATAACAGAACAGTACTGTCCAGCGTCGGTTTGGCGAACGGTTCTGATCCGAGCGATGCATCACGTTTGAGTGAAAGAACAAGCCGTCACCGGGTTCCATCTCGCAATAGACCAGTTCCATCGTCTTCAGCATCTCCTCGACGCGGCGCGGATCAGCGCCGACCTGCTCACCCGGCAGAACGCCATGATCGACCCGGCCGGCATGATGAGAGCCGCGTATCACTTGCAGGCACCCGTTCTCGCGCGTGGTCTTGTCGAGCGCGAGCATCATGCTGGCCATGTACGGAAACACGCAGCCATTGTGATACCAGTAGCCGTAATCCTGATGCCATTCCCACGCGCCACCTTCGAGCGGCTCTTTTGCGGTCAGCTTCGAGTGATAGTGGTACACCTCACCGCCGAGCATGGCTTCCATCGTATCGACCACACGATGCGAGCGGGCTGCCAGACCATACACGCTGTCGCCGGGATGATTCCAGGTGGCCATCCGAGTGGATTTGCCGGCGGCATCATGACGGTCGTACAGGCTGGACTGTAGCTGCGGATCCGTCTCGATCGCGCCGCGCAGCAGGGCGATCTCTTCCTGGTCAAACAGCGATCGCACCAGTACATAACCGTCGCGCTCGTAAGCGATTTGCTGCTCGGGAGTGAAAATGGAGGGCATGCTCGTCTCCTTGAATGGTTGTTATAGGAGCTGCTCAGGCTGTCAGCTTAACCGGTTTGCCCTTGCTTGAGAATTTGTGTGAAGATCTGTTTTTGTATTACAAAGTCCCGTGGCGCCCTTGCGACGATGTAAGATCCGCCCATTATTAAAACAAGAACAGGACGACATATCATGAGCACTGCCCCATCCCCCTCGATTACCCCGACCGCCGGTCAGCAGGAAGCCGCCCGCACGCTTCACAGCCTGTGGACAAGCCGGGGCCGCTTTGCTGCACTGCCAGAAAACATCCGCCCGGCCACTCGCCGTGATGGCTATGCGGTGCAGCAGGCATTTGAGCAGATCAATGGCCAGACCGTGTCTGGCTGGAAGATTGCCGCCACCAGCGTTGATGGCCAGCGTCATATCAATGTCGATGGCCCGCCCGCTGGGCGCATCTATCAGGACCGCATGCTGCCGGCCGGCGCGAAGGTGTCTCTCAAGGATAATCTCATGCACGTTGCCGAGATCGAATTCGCATTCCGGTTTGCTCAAGATCTGCCGCCGCGCGTGACCGAATACACCGTGAATGAAGTACTGGCCGCAGTCGCTGCTGTGCATCCGTCGATTGAAGTACCAGATTCGCGCTATGAAGACTTCGTGAAGGTCGGCACGGCGCAACTGATCGCTGACAATGCATGTGCGTGTCTGTTCATCCTTGGGCCCTCGGCCACCGACTGGCAAGAGTTCGATTATCTGAATCAGCCGATCACGGTCACGCTCAATGGCGGAGCGATTGATTCCGGCTACGGTCGCAATGTGCTCGGCGATCCCCGCGTCGCGCTGACCTGGATCGTGAATGAACTGTCATCGATAGGCGTGACTATGAAGGCGGGGCAGTTCGTGACCACCGGTACCTGTCGGGTGCCGGTCAAGGTGCAGCCCGGTGATGTAGTGCACGCCGATTTTGGCAAGCTGGGTCAGGTGGGTTGCAGCTTCTCCGCCTGATGTTTTTTCTGCGCGTGCTTGTCTGTGCTGGTGGTCACTGAAAGACTACCAGCAGGTGCTTGACGCCGAATACCAGAAGGCCACCGAGAATGCCGCAGATCGCGATCAGGCTGACCACAAACAGGAAGCCGATGAATACCGTGCCGATGAAGCCGAAGATCATCGATACCAGCCGGTCCGTGGTTTGCTCGGCAAAGCTCGCCAGCAAGCCGCGGCACTTGAGGCTGTACGGATTCGGCAGCGACAGCAGGAAACTGATCACCAGTACTGTCGCGACGATGCCGGCCAGCCAGCCAGTGTCAATGTAAGCTGATTCCACGCTCTGGCCAAGGAACATCATGGCCGACCGCCAGAATTCAGAGAGCCAGTTTGCGTCCATAGTTTATTCCTACAGGTTGACTGTGACAGGGTGCGCTGTTCACGCTGCGACAAAAAATCGCTCGGAAGCCTTGTAGCGGTTTGCCTCGGGTATCTCTACCGGCAGACCGTGTTCATGCTGCTGGTTGAACGCCAGCTCAATCTTCAGGCCGTTCGGGTCATGCACGAACATCTGCCAGTTATTCGACCCCTTCAGATGCTGTGCACGCCACGCAACGCCATGTTTTGCAAAGCGGTCGCGAAATTCCACAAACCCGCTGGCCGATAACGCAAGATGGTCGGCCACCCCGTCATCATTGTCCGAGGGTATGCTGCCATCCGGCCCGGTCGCTGCGTTACCCGCATAAAAATGCAGAATCGCCGAAGACTCATGCCCCGGCAATGCCAGCCATGCGCCCGGAAAGGTGAGGCCGCTGGGGCGGGGCACTTCAACGAAGCCCATTACCTCAGTGTAGAACTGCAGCGTTTTTTCCAGATCCGCGGTACGTATCGCCAGATGGGCCAGTCCATTCAGTTTCACTGAGATCTCCGTGTGCAGGAATCAGAACATCAGGGTTCGAGAATGATCGCGCCGGTGCTCGCACGCGATTCCAGAAATTCATGCGCTTTCGCTGCCTCTGCCAGCGCAAAGCGTGCACCGATATGCGGCTGGATCACGCCAGCTCGTATCGCAGCAAATACATTGCCCGCCATTTGCTTCAGTATGTCGGCATCAGCGGTGTAGTGAAACAGCACCGGACGTGACAGCGCGATAGACTTGCTGCCCAGCCGCTCCAGCGCCACCGCATCATGTGGGCCACTGGCCTGGCCGAAGCTTACCCAGTGACTGCACAGTGCGAGCGCACGAAGATTTTCTTCAAAAGCCAGCTTGCCAAGACCATCAAATACTATGTCGGCACCTTTACCGCCGGTTGATTCCAGCACTGCATCAGCAAAACGATAGTCGCGGGTGAGGATGGGCAGTGCACAGCCATTGTCAGCGGCCAGCTGGGCTTTCGATTCAGAAGACACCGTACCGATCACTTTCGCACCAAGGCGCGACGCCCACTGACACAGCAGTAAGCCGACACCGCCCGCAGCTGCATGCACCAGTACTGTGTCGCCCGCTTTGACCGGGCGAATCCGGTGCAGAAGGTATTCCGCGCTCATGCCCTTGAGCATGACGGCGGCAGCGATCTCATCGCTGATGTTTGCGGGCAGCTTCACCAGCTGGCCGATATCCATCGTGCGCGCGGTTGTATAAGCACCCACGGGCGGGCAGGCGTAAGCGACGCGATCGCCTACTGCGAATTCTGTGACGCCCGAACCGACAGCGGTGATGACGCCAGCGGCTTCCATGCCCGGTGTGCCGGGTAATTCAATCAGCGCGCCATACAAGCCATTCCGTACATAGACATCGATGTAGTTCACGCCAATTGCGGTGTGCTTTAACGTGACTTGTCCCGCTTGTGGCGCACGCAGGGGCATCTCGGTGTAGCTGAAGACCTCGGGTCCGCCGTGACGACTCATCACGATGGAGTGCGCTGAGCCGGTTGTTGCACTGGTCGCTGCAGGTACTTTCGCAGGTTTTGTGCCGGCGCCGGGCTTGCGCAAATATTCCTGCAAGGCCTTGAAGCCTGTTTCGTACACGCCTGTGCCGACCGCCTGCGCCAGTTCGGCTTCCATGCCCGGTGGGGTAGAGAAGGTGGATTCCCAGTGCCAGAAAGTCCGGTTGCCATCAGTGACCGGCGACAGCTTCACCGTCGCGACATAGCGCTTGAGCGGTATGGTCGAATCGAGGATGCAGTAGGTAGAGACATAATTCTCATCCGAGAGCGTCAGCAGCTGTTCGCGCAGTACCGCGCCATTCCTCAGACTGAATGCGCGCACGCAGCCGACCTGATCGGGCTTTTCGCCATTCTCTATCTCGGAGTGCGCAATCGCCGGATGCCAGTCGATATGACTGTTAAAGTCGCGCAGCACCGCCCACACCCGTTCAATGGGTGCGTCGATGACAGAAGAGCGAGTAACGCGGATCACGGTCAGCCTGATGCGTCAGCGGCGTTCCCGCAGCAGGCGCTTCAATGCATCGAAGCCGCCCTGGAACACACCTTGTCCGATGTTGTCCGACAGCGTCTGTTCCCGTCCGGGTGCGCAGTCGAACTCGGCGCTCCATTCGGCAAAGGTGCGGTCACCATCGGTGATAGGCGTGAGCTTCAGCGTCGCGACATAATTATCCACGCCCATTGGCGATTCGAGTATCGAGTAGGTGCACGAATACTCGAAGTCCGACAGAGCGAGCAGCTTTTCGCGAATGATGCCGCCATCTTTCAGCGAAAACAGCCGCACACAGCCGACTTCATCTGCCTTCCGATAATTCTCGATGCGGGATTCCGCGATCGCCGGATGCCATTTCGGCAGCCCGTTGAAATCACGGATCATGCCCCAGACTGCCTCGGCCGGAGCGTCGATCACGCTGGAGGTATAGACGCGTATCACTTCGCCTTATCCTTCTTGTGGGTCAATTCAGCGGTTTCGGCACCCTCAGAAGCAGTGATCGCGCTGAAGGCGCCTGCCAGTTTGCCGATATCTCCGGTCTTGACGCCAATCTCGGACAGCATCTGATCAACCAGCGGTGCCTGCGCACGGTAGCGCAGCGCTGAATTCACTACGCTGTCGGTGAAATTATTACCACTCCCGCCGCCATCGCCACCACCACCACTGCCGCCGCCTGCCAGCCCGTCGACATGGAGTATCTTGATACTCTCGATACGTTCCATCGGCTTGACGCTCTCGCGCACAATCGAATCCAGCTTTTCAACCAGTTTCATGCGCAGTGCCGAAATACGTGCCTCTTGCGTCAGCATATTGTGTGCTTCGTTCATCAGTTTCAGGCCTTCGGCCTCGACCTGCGTACGCAGCTCCGTCACTGCCACACGAATACGCTCGGCATCGGCGGCCGCTTCGGCTTCGGCACGTATCGCCGCGCCACGGTCTGCCGCCGCCGTCTTTTCTGCCGTTGCGGCAATGGTCAGACGGATCGCCTCTCGCTCGGCCTCTTGCGCGGCGGAGATCAGCTCGATGACTTTCTTGCGGTTGGCCATTTCAGTTTCACGTGCAGTAAATACGCGCTCCTCTTCGGTGACCGCCAGCGCGCGTGCTTTATCAGCGGCGGCGCGTGCTTCAAACTCGGCTTTCGACTGCTCTGCCGTGTCGATCGCGCGCTGTTGTTCAGCCAGCTCGATCTGCTTGCGGCGATCGATCTCTGCGGCCTGAATCTCCAGCTCTTTCTTGATACGTTCTTCTTCGATCAGTTTCTCGGATACGATGCGCGCCTTTTCTACGGCCTCACGTGCAGTGATTTCGGCGCGATCCGCTTGCTGCCTTTTCGCGGCACGATCCTGTGTCAGTGCCGTCACCTGCTCGATGCGCGCGATTTCCAGCGTACGTTCCTGGGCCAGCTTCGCCTCCTCTGCTTCGAGATCGATTTCCAGCGCCAGCTTTTCTGTTTCGAGGTTCTTGTTACGAATCTGGATCAGCGTATCCTGCTCGATATCGTTGCGCAGTTTCTTGCGTTTTTCTATCGTTTCAGTCAGGCGGGTCAAACCTTCGGCGTCAAAGGCATTCGACGGGTTGAAGAATTCCATCGCCGTCTGATCCAGCTGCGTCAGCGACGCCGATTCCAGCTCCAGACCGTTTTGCATCAGGTCTTCTGATACGACCGCACGCACGCGCTTGATGAATTCGCCGCGCTTTTCATGCAGGGCTTCCATGCTCATTTCAGCGGCGACTGTGCGCAACGCATCAACGAATTTACCCTCGAGCAGCTCTTTCAGAAGTTCCGGTTGCATCGTGCGCTGGCCCAGTGTTTGCGCTGCATTCGCGATCGCTGCCGGGGAGGCCTGAACGCGCACATAAAATTCGGCGATCACATCCACGCGCATGCGGTCAAAGGTGATCAGCGCCTTGTCACGTCCGCGTGAGACTTCCAGTCGCAGTGTATTCATGTTGACGGGTATGACGTCATGCACGATGGGCAGCACGAAAGCACCGCCATTCAGCACAACCTTCTGTCCGCCCAGTCCGGTGCGCACGAATGCACGCTCCTTGGATGACCTGAGGTAGAGCCAGTGCAGCAGCCATACACCGATGGCCACGACGATGGCGACAACGATCAGGCCCAATATGAAGCTCCCAAAATCACTTCCGCTCATGGTGGTCTCCTGGTTTTACGTTCTTCTGATGCTCAGATGAAGGGTTAATCGGTTAAATACAATTTATTTACGACTGATTTTTTTAAACTGGCGAGTCTGTTCAGTGATGGCGACTTCCGTCGGCAGACGCTCCATGCTCGATGCGCCATAGAAGCCATGCAGCTGCGGGCAGTGCTTCAGGATGTAGCTTGCGTCTTCGGGCATAGCGATCGGTCCGCCATGGCAGAGAAGGATCACATCGGGATTCACTTTCTTTGCTGCTGCACACCATTGATCAATCAGTGGCACACAATCCGGCAGTTTCATTGCCGTGTCCGCGCCAATCGTGCCACCGGTGGTCAGTCCCATGTGACAAACGATGATGTCGGCACCGGCTTTCGCCATGTCGATCGCGTTCTGCTCAGAGAACACATACGGCGTGGTCAGCATGTCCATCTGACGCGCGAGCCGCACCACCTCGACTTCCAGTCCATAGCCCATACCGGTTTCTTCGAGATTGGCGCGGAACAGTCCGTCGATCAGGCCGACAGTCGGGAAGTTCTGTATGCCAGAGAAGCCCAGCTCCATCAGCTTTTTCAGGAAAGGTTCAGGCGACATGAAAGGATCGGTGCCATTCACACCGGCCAGTACCGGCGTGTGTTTCACGACCGGCAGCACTTCCTTCGCCATATCGACCACGATATCGTTCGCATTGCCGTAGGCAAGCAGCCCGGCAAGCGAGCCGCGGCCCGCCATCCGATAGCGTCCCGAGTTATAGATCACGATCAGATCAATACCTGCCATCTCTTCGCATTTCGCGGATAGCCCGGTACCTGCGCCACCGCCAATGATGGGCTCGCCACGCGCGATCATGCCGCGTAGCTTCGTCAGTATCTGTTCTCTGGGTATGCGTGCCATACTTGTCTCCCGTCACAGCGCCCGGCGTCGCACGCCTGATTGCGCGATCAGCTCATGGAAATGTTTTGCGAGTTCTTCCGCGAACTGCGGATCGTTCAGGTGTAGTGGTGACTTGATCAGTCGCCGCTGACTGCTTGATCTGAAGTTTTTTTCAATCGTCTGGAATAGCGCATTATCTGCGTCAGGATTCCAGAATGCCTTTCCGGGAGCATCCAGCGCTGATACGCCTCCCATCGGCAGCACAAAGCGTACCGGACCTTCCATCTGATTCAGTTTGCCGGCAATGAACTCGCCGATTTTGATGTTCTCTTCGACTGTCGTGCGCATCAAGGTGACATTGGGATTGTGCTGATAGAACAGACGATCATTGAATCGTGAGGGAACGGTATCTCTCGCCCAGAAATTCACCATGTCCAGCGCACCGCAGGTGCCGACATAAGGAATGCGCGAGCGAATGATCGCATCCATGCGCTCCGGTCCAGCAGAGAGTACGCCACCACCGATCTCGTCCGCGACTTCTGTGGTTGATACATCGATCACTCCCGCAATCAGCCCGCTGTCGACCAGCTTTTCCATCGACTGGCCACCGGTACCAGTCGCATGGAACACCAGACAGTCATACTCGTCTTCCAGTAATTTCGTGGTTGCCTGCACGCATGGCGTGGTCACGCCGAACATGGTCAGTCCGATCGCCGGTTTGCTGTCTTTGGATTCTTCACGGGCATAGGCAATCATTCCACCCAGCGCATGCGCGGCGTTTGACAGTACTCGCTCGCTGATACGGTTAATGCCTGACACATCGGTGACGGAGTACATCATGCAGATATCGCTCGGGCCCACGTACGGTTTGACGTCACCGGATGCGACGGTCGATACCATGACTTTGGGTACACCCACTGGCAGCTTGCGCATGGCGGGTGTGGCGAGTGCCGTACCGCCAGATCCTCCCGCAGAGATCAGTCCGCCGAGATCCCGGCGCGACACGATGAAATTCTCGAATGCCAGAGCCATGCCGGTGACTGCGGTGCCACGGTCATCCGTAAATACGCCGCGCTCGCCTTTCGGATGAAAGCGCGCGACTTCACGCGGATGAATATTCGCTGGAGAAGGCTTGCCTGACGTCGACAGATCAACTGTGACCGTGCGCAGACCGAGTTTTTCCATGCAGTTTTTCAGGAAGAACAGCTCGCGGCCCTTGGTATCGAAAGTCCCGGCGATATAGGCGGCACGGTTGGCAGTATGGGCGACGCTGAACTCGAAGACTTGCGCTTTATGCTCTGAGGGTAAAGAGGTGTGTTCGACGCTTGCGTCCGCCGGACGATCGCCCAGTGGAAGATCTTTTAGCGTCGTACCGCTAGCACCCTGATTCCAGCGATTGAAATTGCGCACCGTACGTGCAGCATCGGAAGTCTCTTCAGTGCGCGGCAGCCCGTTGTCTTCAGCGCGGGCGACCGTGAACACCCGAACCGGCGCTTCATCATCCATCACCACCGGTGCGGCAGCTTCTGCACCATCTTCTTCATCCGATGACTGTCTGACGCCCAGCAGCTGGTGCTGCAAATTCACATCCGCGGCCAGCTCACGTGCGGGCAGGGTGCGAGCGACGCGACCATTCACCATCACTGCCACGTTGTCGGCAACATCCACCGCGACACCGAGGTTTTGTTCAATCAGCAGTACCGAGATGTCGCCTTCGCTGGCCAGTGTTTTCAGGGTGTCGGCGACATGTTCGACGATCACTGGCGCCAGTCCCTCGGTGGGCTCGTCCATCACCAGCAGTCGTGGATTGAAAAGCAATGCACGACCAATCGCCAGCATCTGCTGCTCACCGCCAGAGAGCTGCGAGCCACCATTGTTCTTGCGCTCGCCAAGGCGCGGAAAGAGTTGATAAATTCGGTCGACCGTCCACTCGCCACCGCGCACACTCTTTGCGGCCAGCCGCAGATGCTCATCGACGGACAACGAAGGCCACACGCGACGTCCCTGCGGCACATAACCAATGCCTTTGGCGGTGATGGCATGCGGCGGCAATCCGAGGATTTCTTCACCAGCCAGCTTGATGCTGCCGCGCGCGGGTACCAGCCCGGTGATCGCATTACAGAGCGAGGTCTTGCCCATGCCGTTCTTGCCAACGACACCGAGCACGCCTTTTTGCAGCGTTAGTGAGACGCCCTGGACTGCATGCGCCTTGCCATAGTAAATGTCGAGATTCGAAATCTCGAGAATGGGGCTGCCGCCGCCAGCGCGACCGAAGAACTTAATGGCCATGATGACCGCTCCCCATATAGATGGCCTGCACCTCGGCGTCGTTCTCGATCTCGTGCGGCGTGCCGTGCTTGAGCAGACGGCCGTTGTGCATGATGGTCACGCGATCGACCACTCGCAGCGCAATGTCGAGATCATGCTCGATCAGCACAAAGCCAATGTGACGCGGCAAGCCTTGAAGGATATTCACCAGCTCACGCCGTTCGGCGGGCGATAGTCCGGCCGCCGGTTCATCGAACAGAATCAGGCGCGGTGCCCCGGCCAGTGCCATGCCGACCTCCAGCTGCCGCTGCTGGCCGTGCGAGAGAAGGCTGACCGGCATCTCGGACAAATGATTCAGATGTACCAGATCCAGCAGGGTCTGTGTGGCTGCCAGCAGCGCGTCATCATCGCGCCGGCGCAGCATGCTGAAACGTCCGCCACTGATGCCTTGCGTAGCGAGGTACAGGTTGTCTCGCACTGACAATTCGCGAAACAGTAACGAAGACTGATACGTGCGGCGCATGCCGCGTCGTATGCGTTCATAAGGGGGTAGTCGGGTGATGTCCTCGCCAAAGAACATCACCCGGCCCGCCGTGGGTGGAAAATCACCCGTAATAGCATTGAACAGCGTGGTCTTTCCCGCACCATTTGCGCCCAGCACCGCGCGGCGTTCGCCGGCCGGCACGCTGAATGTCACATCATCGATGGCCTTCAGTGCGCCGAACGCGCGGGTGACGCCCTCAAGAATGAGGGCATCGCCGCTGATCCGTTGCATGTCTGCGCTGTGCAGCATCAGGATTCTCCGTGGGTGCGATAGTGGGGTTAAGACCGTAGCTGCTTACTTGCGGCAGTCAGGCACGTCACGCGAACCCAGGCCCATCTTGTCGAATTCAGCTTTCGACAGGCCCAGCGTCTGCGAGATGTTCGGCACCTGCTTCACCACCTTGTTGGTGAACGAACCATCAGCTGTCTTGACTACTTCAGTGATGTAGGTCGTGCCAACGCCGTTGCGGTTGTCGTCGATCTTCACGGGGCCTGCGGGACCCGCAAAGTTCGTCTTCTGCAGTGCTGCGCGATAAGCCTTCTGGCCGCCTCCAAGGTCACCCTTCACTGCATCCAGGCCATCCAGCGCAGCCTTGGTGTTGATGTAGTACAGGTAGGCAAACAGCGACGGGCTGGGGAAACCATCCTTGAACGCTGCCTTGTAGTCAGCGACGAATTTCTTCCACTCCGCCGTATCGATGGAATCGGCCATCGGACCGGCAGAGGCCGTGCCCAGCAGCGATTCGCGGCGCTTGCCCTTGTAGTTCAGTACTGTCTGGTCGACCGTGATCGAACCACCGACCATGGGCTTGCTACCACCGGCCTGCTCATACTGCGTCAGGAAGTTCACCGCATCCGATCCACCCAGCACCACCAGCAGCGCATCGATGTCTTTCGGGATCTTCGCGATCACGGTCGAGTAATCCTTGGTGCCCAGCGGTACCCAGGCCTTGTCGACGACCTTGCCACCCTTGGCACAGTAGCTGGCCATGAAGCCCTGCACCTGCGAGTACGGGAAGCCGTAGTCTTCGGCGATCAGGAACATCTTCTTGTAGCCTTTGCCGAGCGCGTGCTCGCCCAGGCCAACCATCCACTGCGCGCCTTCGCTATTAAAGCGGAAAAAGTTTGGCGAAGGATCGACCAGGGTTGTGGCCTGTGCACCGGAAGAGCCGTTGACGAAGGTGATATCCGGCTTGGATTTCGCGTAGTTCTTGACTGCTACGCCTTCGTCGCCAGACAGCGGGCCAATCATGATCTGTACCTTGTCTTGCTCGACCAGCTTGCGGGTAGCGTTGACGGCTTTGTCGGGTGTGCCATCCGACGAGCCCTTGACGAACTCGATCTTCTTGCCACCGGCCATGCCACCGCGCTGCTTCAGTGCCAGTTCAGCACCACGAATGCCATCCTGACCCGGAACCGCAAACGGGCCTTCCAGGGTCGCCAGCAGACCGACTTTCAGCGTGTCGGCTGCATAAACATTGATGGAAAACGCGGACAGTACGGCAACACCGATCGCTGCACGCATGAAAGTTCTTTTGTTACTTGCCATCTTCAGTCTCCTCTGCTGCTTGTTGTGACGAACAACGCCGCAGGCTCTGCAAAGAGCCATGCAACACTCAAAGAAACGACTACGACTGCCAAGTACTGCGTTAACTGACTACATTTTTTGCTGCAACCTCACTTCCACAACCACTGCTGCCGCCAGCTGACGGCGACAGAATTCAATTCATACGGCGACCCGCTGACAGCCGAGCGCGCAGCCGCGCCCAAAGACCCAATATGCCATCCGGCGAGAACAGAACGATCAGCAGGAACACTGCACCAATCACGAGATTGAAACGCTCGCGATCAAACACATCGATCGCAAAATTCTGGAGCAGCACAAAAATCAGTGCGCCGATATAAGCGCCGATGCTGCGGCGCATGCCACCCAGCACGGCAATCACAAGAATATTGATCATCGCGCCCGAGTTCACTGAACCCGGCGAGATCATGCCGTTGTACCAGACCGAGAGCACGCCGCCGATGCCCGCGATCAGTCCGGCGAGGCTGTGCGCGGCCACGCGATGGGCTGTAACGTTGAAGCCCAGCGCATTCATGCGGCGTGCATTGTCACGAATGCCTTGCAGCGCGATGCCGAATGGTGTGCGTACCAGATACTGAATGAAGGTGTAACAAGCCAGCGCCCAGAACAGACACAGGAAATAGAAGGGCAGCGGTTCACGCCACTGAACGCCAAACAGATCGGGCGGGGTGACTTTCTGGAAGCCGCGAAAACCTGCGAAGACCGAGTAATTCTGCTGCGCGAAATAAAAGAAAGCGACACCGACCGCCAGCGTGATCATGATCGTGTAAATACCCTCGGTACGTACAGACAACCAGCCGATCAGTGTCGCTGCGATCACGGCGACCAGCAGCGCATCGGCTACTGCCAGCCACCAGGGCCAGCCCATACTGATTGACATTGTTCCGCTGGTGCCGCAGATCGCCACCAGATAACCGGTAATGCCCGCGATCGACATCTGGGATAGCGACACCATGCCGCCATAACCACCCAGAAAAGTCAGTGACAGCGCGATCGTTCCTAGTACCAGTGTCTGCGCACCGATCTGGAAAGTGAAGAAGGGCGTGGCGATGAAAGGATAGATCAGCAGGAAGATCATCACGATCACATAGCGCGGCGCGAGCCAGGGCCATGGCTGACCGACACTACGTCGGGCACCGAAATCCCGGGAACTTGCACCCGTGATGGAAGGCTTGGTCGACGCAGCACTCGTGCTGCTGCCGCCGCTCTGCATTGCCCTGCGCCAGTAGGCTGCGCTCATGGTTTACACCTTCTTTCCCAGAAGGCCCTGCGGGCGGAATGCCAGCGCAAAGGCCATGATCGCAAATGTGAAAACGATGCCGTAGGTCGGCGCGTACGCGAGGCCCAGTTGTTCGGCGACAGCGATCACTATCGCGCCCACCGCCGCACCGGTCACGCTGCCCATGCCGCCCACGATCACCACCACCAGCGACGCGAGCAGATAGCGAGAATCCTCACCGGGTGCAATCGACAATGCGGTGCCACCCACCACGCCCGCGAACCCCGCCAGTCCAGCACCGACGGCAAAGGTCACTGCAAATACCAGCTGCACATTGATGCCCGATGCGGCAAGCATCGCGCGGTCATCCACGCCGGCGCGGATCATCATGCCCACGCGGGTCTTGTTCAGGAACCACCAGAGCGCGACACCAATCACGATCGCTGCCAGCAGTACCAGCACACGGTAGACAGGAAAAGCCTCGACTACGGGCAGGCGCAGTGTGCCGACCATCCAGTTCGGCGGGTCGAACTGATAAATCTCGCCGCCAAAGATCCACAGCATGATGTCGGCCAGCACGATAGATATTCCTATCGTGACCATGGTCTGTCGAAGATCTTGCCCCTGCATGAAACGGAACACGGCAATCTGAAGAAACAAGCCAACCAGTGCGGAAGAGATGAAGCCTGCGATCACGGCCAGTATCCATGAGCCTGTTGCATCACCAATCACGAAGCCGATGTAAGCACCCAGCAGATAGAGCGAGCCATGGGCGAGATTGACATTGCGCATCAACCCGAATACCAAGGTAAAGCCACTGGCGACCAGAAAATACAGCGCCGCGAGCGTCAAGCCGTTCATCAGCGTCAGGAAAAACAGCTTCGCGTTGTCATCAATGGCCCAGATTGCGCCCGCCAACAGCGGCACCGCAATCACTATCCACCAGAACCAGAGCCAGGCTTTTTTCACTGTCGTCTCCGTTCCTGTGATCAGGCGGCCAGCCGGCCAAAGCGCCCGGCGAGGCCATGACGGCCCTCGGGCTCTTTAAAGAACTCGCCATCTTTCATGATGGCCAGCAGTTTTTTCTGATCGAGGAGGATATTGAGATCGGCGACTGGATTGCCATCGACCAGCAGCAAGTCGGCGAGATAGCCTTCCTTGATCAGGCCGAGCTCATGTTCCTGCATCATGATCGCGCCACCATGCTTGGTTGCAGCGATGAGCGCTTCCATCGGTGTCATGCCAGCGTACTTGACCAGATACTGCAAGTCCATTGCGTTCTCGCCGTGTTTTGCCCATGCAAAGCCGTAGTCCCCGCCAGGCAGTACGCGGATGCCGCGCTTATGCATGCGGGTCAGGCCTTCGGTAGCAGCAGCCAGTTCGTCTTCATAACCGTGCTCGATCGCCTTCTGACGAGTGAATCCATACGGCTCGCCCTCGTACAATAATTTCAAAACCACCGATAGGCCGGGCACGACGAAGACCCGATCCTTCACGGATTCGAGCATGTCCAGTGATTCTTCGTCCCAGTACGTCGCGTGGAAAATCAGGTCGATGCCATGCCGGATGGCTTGTTTTACCGAATCCGCAGAACGCGCATGCACGATCACGCGCTTGCCGCGCAGCTTGGTTTCCTTGACCGCGATAGCAACTTCTTCATCGCTCATCCAGGTGGTGGTCGCGCCGGCATCCTTCATGATGTTGTCACCTGAAAGATTCAGCTTGATCGAATCCACACCGAACTTCAGGAACATGCGCACGACTTTGCGCATCTCTTCCGGACCGCTGATGACCTGGCCAAAGCTGAACTCGGGGTAGGGCATGTGGACAGGTATATCGTCGCCCAGAGATCCGGCGACAGTGATTTCCTGACTCGCTGCCAGATAACGCGGGCCCGGGATCATGCCGCTGTTGATGGCATTGCGCACAACCACATCGAGTCGGGGCTTGGCAGTTGCCGCACCCATGCACGATGTCCAGCCATGCGAAAGGTAGGTCTTTGCCACGCCTGCAGTCCAGAGCGTGTGTTCTTCTGGCGGCATCACCTGAATGCCGTCGAGCGTGGCGGCATTGTTCCAGGCGAAGTGGGTATGACCCTCGACCATGCCCGGCATCAGCGTTGCGCCCGCGCCATCAATGACGGTCACGCCCGCCATCGGCAGGCCCGTGCCTGCACGTGAGACGCGCGTGATGCGCTTGCCCTCGATCAGAACCTCGCCCCGATAAGGCTGGTTGCCTGATCCATCCAAGATCTGCACATTGGTAAACAGGACGTTGGCCATCGCTGCTTCCTCCCCAGGTGTTGTTGCAGTCATCAGCGCCCGGATTCAGGCGCAAAAATTTTTATGCGTAAAAACGTTCCAGCAGCCGCATACATTCTTCCGGCTGCTCGGTCGGTGTCCAGTGTCCACAGTCACGCAGAACCTCCACGCGTGCCTGTTTGAATTTGTCTCTCATCATGCCGACCGATTGCGCGGGAGCGACCGCATCCTCATCGCCCGTGACCAATAGCACCGGGCAATTGATGATGGAGACATCGGCGGGTTGCGCATCTGCCAGTGCTTCGCAAGAGCGTGCATAGCCTTCCGGGTCTTGCCGCATCAGTGATTCGCGCACATAAGCGAGCGCGACAGGCTTACGCGTGCGGTTGCTGGTCGAGATCGACGCAGGAGCCAGCGTCTCTGCGATCGCATGCATGCCTTGCAGTCCCTCGTCACGCGCCTTTGCACCGCGAGCGCGGAGCGCTGCTCGCGCCGGATCTGGTGGTGCGAGTAGCGGGCCGAACAATGCGAGACTTTTCACCATCGAAGGCTCAGTCGCTGCCAGATGCGCAGCGACGATCGTACCCATCGAGTGACCCATCACATGGGCACGTTCTATACCGGCCGCGCCCATCACGCGTACGCAGGCAGCCACGTACTTGGCAATGCTGAGAGATCCTTCAACCCGACTGGAACGCGCCGAACCGGGCAGATCGAAACGGAGCACAGTGTTACGCGAAAAAGCTGCCATCAGCGGCGTCCAGACATTCGAGCTGCCCCCGAGACCATGAATCATCAGCACGGCCTCGCCTTCCCCCTGAAGTTCATAAGCGATGCGGTCAACGGTGTGCAGGCTCATTCGGATAATTCCTTTTTATTGTTATGCCGCCGACAGCGAATACACGCTGCGTTCTGAGCGCATCATGGGTTCTTTATAGAATTTGCCGTCTTTCATTACGGCGAGAATGCGTTTCTGGTCTTGCAGCACGCTGATATTCGCCAGCGGATCGCCATCGACCAGAATCATGTCGGCCAGATAGCCATCTTTAAGCTGTCCCAGTTCATGCTCCTGCATCATGATCTGACCGCCGTACTTGGTTGCCGAGATCAGTGCTTCCATCGGCGTCATGCCAAGGTATTTGACGAAGTACTCCAGATCTTTCGCATTCGTGCCGTGCTTGGTCCACGCAAAGCCATAGTCGCCGCCCGGCAGGATGCGGATGCCGCGCTTGTGCATCTTCTTGAGGCTCTCGATAGCGATCTCCAGTTCGCGGTGATAGCCCATGTTCTTTGCCATCTCGGGGGTCACGCCCCACTCGGCGGCGTGATAAGAGGTATTAATCAGCCAGGCCAGGCCGGGCGCGACAAAGTGCTTGTCTTTTTTTGCTTCCAGCATGTCCAGCGCTTCTTCATCCGTGAAGCTGGCGTGATAGATGAGGTCGACACCGTGCTTCACGCACTGCTTTACCGAGCCGCAGGAGCGCGCATGGGCCGAGAGACGCTTGCCGCGCATACGGGCTTCTTCTACCGCGACCGCGACCTCGGCATCGGTCATCGGCGTGAACTCTGCCGGAATGCCGGCGATGTATTCGCCCGAGAGATTCAGCTTGATCGTGTCTACCCCGTATTTCAGGAACATACGTACGACCTTGCGCATTTCATCGGCGCCATTCACGACTGCGCCGAAGCTGAACTCTTCAAACGGCAGGTGAGGCAGGGTTTCGTCGCCGAGTCCGCCGGGAACCGTGATTTCCTGACTCGCTGCCAGATAGCGCGGGCCGGGTATCTGGCCTGAATTGATTGCATTGCGGGTGACCACGTCGAGTCGCGGCTTGGCCGTAGCAGCACCCACACAGGATGTCCATCCAGCTTTCAGCAGTCGTTCGGCGACGTGCGCGCACCAGAGGATATGTTCCTCCGGCGGCATGCGCTGTATCTGTCCCAGAGACGGCGCATCATTCCAGCTGAAGTGCGTGTGCGCTTCGGTCATGCCTGGCATCAGCGTCGCACCCGCGCCATCGATCACGACGGCGCCGGGTGTCGCCAGTGAGCGACTGCCGCGCGCAACGCGTGTGATGCGATTGCCTTCGACCTGCACTTCGCCGCTGTAGGGCAGCTCACCGGTACCATCAAAGATACGGACATTCGTAAAGACAAATTGGCCCATGAGCGCTCCTATCGGACGGGGTTCTCCAGCGTACCGATGCCGTCAATTTCGACTCGCACCGTGTCGCCCGGCTGCAGATACTTCGGTGGCTTGAAACCAATACCAACCCCCACCGGTGTGCCGGTCGCGATGATGTCGCCGGGGTAGAGCGTGATGCCAGACGAGATGCATTCGATCAGGGTCGGAATATCGAAGATCAGGTCGGTAGTGCGTGCATCCTGCCGCAGTTCATCATTGACCCAGGTACGCAGCCTGGTATTCGTTCCATCGCATTCGTCTGCTGACACCAGGCAGGGTCCCATCGGGCCGAAGGTATCGAAGCTTTTCCCCATGTGCCATTGCTTGTGGCGCTGCTGCCAGTCGCGCGAGGTCACATCGTTCAGGATGGTGTAACCCCATACATGATCAAGCGCACGTGTCTTGGAAATGCCATACCCACCCTTGCCGATCACGACCGCGAGTTCGCCTTCATAGTCGATAGCGGTGGATATTTTTGAAGGAATCCGTATGGTGTCACCGGGCGCGATCACACACTCGGGCACCTTGGAAAAAACATAGGGGACTTCGGGTATGTCATCGCCCGGCTTGGTCGCGCTGGAATCAAAACCGCTACCAGCAAATTCCTTTGCATGCTCGGTGTAGTTCTTACCAACGCAGAAAATATTTCTTCTTGGGCGAGGTATAGGTGCTTCGAGTGTGACTGCAGAAAAGGGAAGACTGGGCGCGCCGATCGCCGGCAGCTTCTGCCCATCTGCTTGCATTTCAATTAATGCAAGTGCACCACGACTGCTTGCACGCTCGCGCCATTTGCCTTCAAACTGAAAAGGCGTGACGTCTCTGCCGTCTGCAGACAAGCGGCCGACATGGCGTTGGCCGCCCCATTGATAGGTGACGATTTTCACAGGTCCCGGTCTCCATTATTGTTGTGAGTACTCTCCATCGTCGGAGAGGTCTTGCGGGCGCTACTGGAAAAAACGATACTGCAGTCTCTTTTTCTGATTTCATCGTAGTGGATGAAATTTGTGCGAGTCAATCAATTCATGTCGTGCGATGCACCAAACTGATCATTACGATAAGTGACAAAAATTTACTTATTGGTTTTTCGAAATCTATAGTTGTCGGAATCAACACAGCGTATCAATTCGATAAACATGCGTTCTGGTAAAACAACTCAATTAAAAACACAAAGTCGAATGCAGACCGAGACTCAGTTGTCGAATGTATCGGCACGCATGCGCGCAGCCTTGCTTGAGACTGCGGTGGAGATGGTGAATCAGGGCAGGCTGCCATCAGTGACCGAGCTTGCGCATGAAGCCGGTGTATCGCGTGCCACGGCTTATCGTCACTTTCCCACCCGCGCGAGGCTGATCGCTGATCTGACTGATTTCAGTCTTGGGCCAGTGCGTAGTTGGATATCGGGGTACGAGGACGGCGTTGACCGGGTAATGGAGCTTTTTGAAAACACGTTCCCGCGCTTTAAGGAATACGAAACCCAGCTGCGCGCTGCGCTGTTACTCTCACTGGAACATCAGTTACTGGCGCAGGCGGGCGCTCTCAAAGAAGACCAGTACAAGAGGGGTTTCCGGCGTAACCTCCTGACAGAGGCGGCGAAACCGCTGAAGGCTACGTTGGGCAAGCGTCGCTTTGACCGGCTGATTCGTGCGCTGTCCCTGATTTACGGCATAGAATCTTATGTGGTGTTCAAGGATATCTGGGATTCCTCCACCGCCGAGACCGAGGCCACTGCGCGCTGGATGGCGCAGGCCTTGTTGAAGCAGGCGCTGGCCGAGTCAGGCGTTGAATGCCCGCTAGACTAGTTTCACTGGTGCACCCTAAAAAAGCGCTTATATAAAAAAGAACAACCCACAGGACGAGACACTATGGCATTGGCTGCTCCAGCCGCCGCTCAGGAATTCGATGCGGTGATCATTGGCGCCGGCTTCTCCGGCATGTATCAACTTCTTTCTCTGCGTGACAAGCTTGGTCTCAAGGCTCGAGTACTAGAAGCCGCCGATGGCGTGGGCGGCACCTGGTACTGGAACCGCTACCCTGGCGCGCGCTGCGATTCGGAGAGTCATTCGTATTCCTATTACTTCTCCAAAGAGTTATTACAGGAATGGAATTGGACCGAGCGCTACCCCGAGCAGCCAGAAATACTTCGCTACCTGAATCATGTCGCTGATCGCTTCAATCTTCGGGACGACATTCAGTTGAGCACGCGCGTTAAATCTGCCCGTTATGATGAGGCAGCCAATCGCTGGATGGTGACTACCGAGCAGGGAGAGATATTCCTTTGTACCTACTTCATCACGGCAGTGGGGTGTCTTTCCTCCGCTAATGTACCGAAGATCGATGGCCTGAATGATTTTGGTGGCGACTGGTATCACACGGGGCAATGGCCGCATGACGGCGTGGATTTCACCGGCAAACGGGTGGGTGTGGTTGGCACCGGTTCAACCGGTATTCAGGCGATACCGGTGATCGCTGCGCAAGCGGAGCATCTTACGGTATTTCAGCGTACCGCAAACTATAGTATCCCGGCGCGCAATGCACCACTGACTGAAGATTTCAAACGCTACGCCAAAGAACATGCGGACGATATTCATGTGATCATGAATTCGAATACCAATGCGCATCCTTTCTACATCAAGAATCGCTCAGTGTTTGACGTCAGCGATGAAGAGCGCGAGCAGATTTTTGACGTGGCTTGGGCTAAAGGTGGCCTGGCCTTTCGCGCCGAGTTCTCCGATACCCTGCTTGATGCGCGTGCTAACAAGATCGTTGCCGATTTCATTCGAAGAAAGATCCGCGATATTGTCAAAGACCCGGCGACCGCTGAACTGCTGGCCGATATCGATCATCCATTTGCCGCTAAACGTCCACCGGTGGATTCGCACTATTTTGAGACGTACAATCTGCCGCATGTCGATCTGGTGAATATTCGCACGCATCCGATTGAGCGCATCACTGCCACCGGAATAAAAACGGCAGAGAAAGACTATCCTCTCGATATCATTGTCTTTGCGACCGGATTTGATGCGATGACGGGCTCGCTGTTGAGGATCGATATCGAAGGCAGAGAGGGGCTGAAGCTCAAGGACGCCTGGCACGCCGGCCCTCGCAATTATCTGGGCTTGCAGGTGCCGGGTTTCCCGAACATGTTCACCGTCACCGGCCCGGGTAGTCCGTCAGTGTTGTGCAATATGCCGCCGGCGATTGAGCATCATGTGGAATGGATCACCGATTGCATCGCGCATCTGCGCGAGCAAGGCGTGCAGCATATCGAAGCGGAAGAGAGCGCCGCTGATGCCTGGGTACAGGAGGTGAATGAAGCCGCCAGTGCAACCTTACTGCCCAGCGCAACCCATTCCTGGTATCTCGGGGCGAATGTACCGGGAAAACCTCGGGTATTCATGCCGTATGCAGGTGGTTTTGCAAAGTACCGGAAGATTGTGGAGGAGAGAACCCGGTCAGGCTATCGCGGATTCAGGCTCGGTGATCGCTAGGTGCGGAAGTCGGATCAGGGAGAACTCGCTGGCAGTAGTGGATACGCTGTGGCGCTCCCGGGTATACGAAGGAGATATCGTATGCCCGGGGGCTCAAAAGATTTTTACAAAGTAGATAATCAGGTGGTTTTTTCCGGATTGATGAGTTGGGATATCAAAGATAACTGCCGCATCATCAGATCGGCATAGAGATCTTTGCTGTCCTGAGGCACGTTAGGGTCGTCGATTTTTAGGATGGCGCTGTCAAATGAATTGAGTTCACGGTGCAATTCAGCATGGAAGCTGGCTCGTAATGCCTCGCTTGCGGAAAAGTCTTTAATCTGGTTGATCAATGCGTCGGGCGTTATTTCTCCTGTCAGCGGATTCAGGTTTGACAGATCTTCGTTTTCCCATTCATCAAACGTAGGTTTGGAAACTGAATTAATGATGGGTGAGATTTCAGCCGCATGTTTGGCCCAAGCGCTCTGCCAGGCTTTGGCAATCCGAATGGCGAGTGGGTAGTACAGCCCCTGGCTGGTCAGACGATCAATGATGTCTTGGGTAGAGGCGCCGGATAGCGAAAGACTCAGGCAGGTTTCAGGGAGATTTTCAATGACTGGCGCCAGATTCCTTTCTTCCCACAGGTAGGCTTGCTCAGCGAGCTGCTCGATATCCTGGCTGATAAATGCAATGGTTCGCTTCAGCAGCTCTGGCGAAAAATGCTGGCCAACATCAGAGAAGTAATTTTCTATGGCGCCTTTGTCTTGAATGTTCCAGGCGGCCGTGTTGATCATGATCCCTGCTTCCGCGGCAGCTGTCTGCTTTGAAGCAGGAATGCCTGTCGGTGAATAAAGATATTGGGAGAGATGGTTCTGGATTTTTCTTTTGTCTTTTCCGAAAAAAATTTTGCTAATCGAATTGTAAAGAATAACTCCTTGAGTTTCGTCAATCCTGCTCATGGCAGGATTCTTACCTTCGACTAATGAAGGATTCAGGATCATTGTCTGGAATAAGGGGGTGGTTGATACACTGTCAATCAGGCGTTCCCGATCCGGATGCGTCAGAAGTACTTGCGCCAGCGCAGGCGCAAGTTCCACCAAATTATATTTAGCGGCAATGATTAGCGCAGTGTCGCCGGCCTGATTAGCAATCGCAGGATCAGACTGCAAGACCATCTGTCGCAGCAAAGCCAGTTTTTCTTTCTCTGGCGGGTGAGAATAGTCTTCGTCGGGATAACAATAGGCTTGTAGCGATAGCATCAAAGGCGTATTGCATTTCGAATCGGTGGCATTCAGATTCCCGCCCTGGGCAATCAGATACGACATGATTTCAATGAAACCGGCTGGCGCACACAAATGTAGCGGCGTGTTTCGATTTTCATCGGCTGTATTGACATCGAATCCTAGCTCGATAAGTCTTTTTATCAATTCGAGGTAAGAAAAATATCGGTTTCGCACGAACTTAATATGCCGAAATGTATTATCTTCACCTGTTTCGTTGGATATGAATTCTGAAAGGGCGGTAATTAAGCATGAAATTAAATCCAGACATTTTTGATGATAAATAATACTTTTTATATCAAATGTTTTTTCCTTCAAAAAGTTAAATAAATCGATATTTCCGTCTATCACAAAGCTAATAATATGATTGCGTTTTGTTTCATCATCAAGGACGTGAAATAGTCCTTGATTGAATAAAAAAATAAAAGCATCATCCTGCCCGCTACCGATCACGCGAAGAAACGTATGATCAATAAGATCTTCGAGAGTGTCTTTAGAAAGGGTATTGAGCCATCCTGATTGAACTACCAGATATAGATTTTCAACTTTTCCTCTGACGGCGGCTCTCCAGAAAAACCTATCAAGTATCTTATCCCTTTGTCCCAATAGATTGCCATGGATAGTCAGCCAATTTATGGCATATGCATCTTCAGAGAAAAATTCAGGCATTGAATGTGCGAAGCTGGCAGGATCGTACAGAGGATAAAATTTCTTTGACAAAGCCCACTTGATCATTCCGATGTTCCCTGAAGTAAATGCCTCTTCAGATAGATCATCTCCCGTTGGATATTTTTGCGATATTGAGCAACCTTTCCCTTCGAGTAATTTGACGATCTCAGCATGATCGCTCTCGGCAGCCAACAGAAGTGGAGTGTATCCCTTGCTATCCGTATCATCGTTATCGCATCCCTGATCCAGAAGATACCGGACTACATCAATCTGGCCGTGTTTCGCCGCATCATGCAGTGCCGTACGACTGGCATGATTTCGATGATTCAGATTCACATGCTGTGCAGCGAGTAATTTCAATATCTCTATCTGTCCATTTTTTGCTGCTGCGTGTGCAAGAGAGTTACCCTTTTCATCTACCTGATGAACATTGCCGCCTACTGTAATGAGCGCTTGCAGTTTTTCCAGATCGCCGTTTTTCACAGCATTCACCATTCCCGTGTGCATGTCCTCCGGGCTGAGAGACTGATAAGTCGCCACCGGCGCGGATTCCGGTAACGGCATCGCCGGTTCAGGGGAGTCGGTGCGCCGCTGCTTGGTGACAGGTTCGGAATGTTCCAGTGATTCGATATCCATTTCATCGGGCCGAGCGCGCTTCTGTCCGCGCCCGGCTTCCGGGTCAGCGGTGGCGTCGCGGGCGGGACTGCGTGGGGCCGGACGCGGATCGGGATGGCGGAACGGAGCGAGTTGCGGATTGATCAGCGGTGGTAGCGGGGGATTATGCAATTGCGGTGGCGCAGCAGGGCGCTGCAGGGCGGGATCGGGGGTGTTTTGCGGATTGGTTCCGGGGGGCAGCTGATCGAGATAGGCAAAGCTGGAAGAGTTTGCGTCGCGGTGGGGGAGGTAAGGATTAGGCTGATTGGGCTGCATGAGGTGGCCTTTGAGATTGAGCAAAGGCAATAGGTAGCGACGCAATGGCCGCGGTTCCTCATCGCGATGTTTGTACTGACATTTCCAGATCTACTGATGAAGCCGGTAGCGAAACTGATGTGTGCACGTTCATCGCAAAACGTGCTTATCGCATTAACACTCCTCCGTTCACATCCATTATGCTGCCCGCGATGAATGATGCTGCTGGCGATGATAAAAAAACCAATGCGTTGGCGATTTCCTGGGGATCTCCCATCCGCTTCATTGGGTAAGTTTCCTTGTTATAGGGCTGTCCATCGGTCATGCCTGTCGCAATCGGCCCCGGTGCGACGGCGTTCACCCTGACGTGATGCGGTGTCGCACGCTGAGCGAACCATCGCACCAGCGCATGTACACTGCCTTTGGATGCTGCGTAATGCGGCGCGGCTAGCAATCCGCCCATCCAGCCGGCGATCGATCCGCATAGTGCAATGCTGCCGTGTCTGCGCTCAATCATTCCCGGCATGACGGCTCTGACCAGATTGATCGGTCCCAGCACATTGATTTTCATTACGCGGTGGAATTTGTCATCCCATTCCGGCTGCATCCAGTCTTCATCAAAGGGACAAATGGCGGCAGTGTCTATCAGCGCATCGAATGGCGCGTGACTGGCGACCAGTGCCTCGACCGCATTGCGATCAGCAATATCCAGCGACTGAACGGCCTCAACATGGGCTAGCGGTGAGGCCAGCGACTCCATTCGATTCAAGGTATTTCCTACATCGGTGAGTACGGTTGTCGCACCGAGCTGGCTGCATAGCTTTGCAGTTTCAGAGCCAATGCCACCAGCGGCCCCCGTGATCAGCACGCGCAGACCTTGCATATCAAAGGCTTTGGGAAGGATGAAGCTCATCGTGCCTCTATTATTCTTGATGGTGTTTCTGAATGAGGAGCCAAGCGCAGGTCTTATACCGACAGATAGCGTTGCTTGACTTCCGTATTTGCTTCCAGTTCCCGGATACTGCCTTCGAATACGTCGCTGCCTTTGTCAATCACGATGGCGCGATCGGCGAGGCCCAGGCAGAAATGAAGATTTTGCTCAGCCAGAATGATGGTGGTGCCAAGCTTGCGAAGATCATCAACCAGTTCACCGATTTTCTGCACCATGATGGGTGCGAGTCCTTCGCTGGGCTCATCCAGCAGCAGCAGACTAGGATTACCCATCAACGACCGACCGATGGTCAGCATTTGTTGTTCGCCGCCAGATAGCTGTCCGCCGAGGCGCTCGCGCAAGGGCTTCAGCAGTGGCAGCATGTCATACACGCGCTCGATGCTCCAGTCCTGTTCACCTTGCGCGCCACGCTTGGCAGCGATACGCAGATTGTCGTCTACGGAAAGTTCAGTGAAGATTTGTCGGTCTTCCGGTACAAAGCCGATACCGGCACGCGCTATCTTGTGCGAAGGCTGGCCGGTGATGGATTTGCCTTCCAGTTCGACGCTGCCTCGTTTTGCGGGAATTACACCAGCGATGGCTTTCATGGTCGTGCTCTTGCCTGCACCGTTACGTCCCAGCAGGGCCAGCGTTTCGCCTTTATTTACTGAGAGACCCAGACCGAACAGCACTTGACTGCTGCCATAGCTCACATCGAGAGATTTCACTGCCATCATGGCGCTCATGCGTGTGCCTCCTTCGGTGTGCCCAGATAGGCTTCGATCACGGCGGGGTTATTACGAATCTCGTCAGGGGTGCCCTGCGCGAGCAGCTTGCCGTACGAAAGCACATGAATATGCTGCGATACCTTGAATACGATCTCCATGTCATGCTCGATCAGGACCACGGTCAGGCCGCCTTGCTTCCACAGCGCATAGACGGTGTCGATCATCTGCCATCGCTCTTCAGGACCCATGCCGGCCACGGGTTCATCCAGCAGCAGCACCTTGGGTTTGAGTACCAGCGCCAGTGCGATATCAAGCAGTTTCTGGTCGCCGTGCGACAGATTGCCGCTAACAATATCGGCTTTATCCTGCAGACCGAGCTGTTCCATCACTTCATGTGCACGGTCGCGCGTGTCATCGGTGGGAAAGCGACCGCGCATCTGCAGTGACTGGCCCAGTGGCGACTGCAGCGCGCCACGCAGCGATTCCTCCACTGTCAGTGACTTGAAGAGCTTGGCCACCTGAAAGGCACGGCCAATCCCTTTGCGCACAATCTCACTGCTGGGCAGACCGACGATATCTTCACCATCCAGCAGGATGCGACCGGAGTCTGGCTGCAAACCGCCCGAGATAAGATTGAAGAACGTAGTCTTGCCGGCGCCATTGGGACCGATGACTGCCGACAGCGAGCCGGCGGGGAAATCGATCGACACATCCGAGGTCGCTACCACGCCACCGAAGGATTTGCGAAGGTTCTCGACTTTCAGCATGGGCTGTCCGTATGGTTATGCATTCAAAAATCGTTCAGGATTTGCGCGGGCCCTGCATGCCGCCCCAGGTATCCCAGGTACTGCCTGCCATCCAGCCACAGTCAATCGGCATCGTGATGCCGGTGATGGCGCGTGCCGCATCGGATAACAAGAAGCCAATTCCGTCAGCGACTTCATCCGGCATGACCAGACGATTCATCGCCGAAGGTTGTGCCAGTTCCGAAGGATCACGGTCACCGCGATCAATCGCCGCCTGCAAGCCTTCCGTGAGCGTGAAGCCGGGTGCGACTGCATTTACCCGAACACCGGAACGTCCCCACTCCGCAGCGAGTCCCATGGTCAGCGATGCAACGGCTGCTTTGGCCGGGCCATAAGCATGTAAAGGGGAAGAGCGAAAACTGGTAATGGAAGCAATATTGACGATTGCGCCATGTCCGCGAGCAGCCATGCGCGCGCCAAACACTGCACAGCACAAATAGGTACCGCGCAGATCGATATTGGTGACCGCATCCCAATGATCCATTGGTAGCTGCTCGGGTGGCAGCTTACGTTGCAGTATGCCGGCGCTATTAATCAGATAGTCGATCGGTCCATGTTCTTTCTCGATCATTTCAGCAACATCGCGTACGCGCTGATCATCCAGCACATCGCAGGCATAAAACGCTTTGACACCCAGATCTTTGGCCTTTGCCTCCGACCAGCCTGCCGGCAGGTCGAGCACGATCACGGTATCGCCACGCTTCACATGATGGCGCACGCAGGCCGCGCCTATGCCGCTTGCGCCGCCAGTGACGACGGTCAGGGGTTTCTTGCTCATTGCTTGTCTTCCTTGTTTCTTATTGTTTGTATGAGTTGTTGGGCGAAATCTGTAATACCGCGTTTGAATCCCAGCGCGAACAGCAGCACGACGATCCCCAGCGCAAGGCCGTGGTATTCGGTACTACGCGTGATCACATCATTGAACAGCAGCAGCAAACCTGCGCCCACCACCGGGCCGATGAACATATGCAGACCACCCATCATGATCATGAAGGTTGCTTCGCCTGACATGGTCCAGTAGCTGAATTCGGGGAAAGCGCCGGAGACAAACAGCGCCATCAGCACGCCACCGACGCTGGCCAGCGAGGCGGCCAGAATGAACGCATAGAGTTTGACTCGCCAGACATCGATGCCCAGATAGCGTGCACGCTCGGCATTGTCACGCACCATGCGCAGCGTGTAGCCGAATGGTGATTGCAGCAGAGTACGCATCAGCAACAGACTGCCTACACCAAGCACGCAGGCAAAGCCATAGAATTGCATCGGATCAGCGAGGTTGATGCCGAAGAAGGGGGTGCGTGGGATGCCGCCGGTCAGCCCCTGATCGCCGCCGGTCAATGAAGTCCAGGTCAGGATCACGCTGTAGAGGAGCATCTGGAAAGCCAGTGTGATGAAAGAAAAATAAATCTCCTTCAGGCGTACGCAGATCGCACCAACCACCAGCCCCATGATCGCGCAGAATGCGATCGCGACCAGCATTGCGACCGGGATGCTGGAGCCAGTCTTTTGCATCATCAGCGCAAACGCATATGCACCGCCGCCGAAGAACATTGCATGACCGAAGGACACCAGCCCGCCATAGCCGATCAGAATATTGAGTGAGGTAGCAAAGATGCCCATCGCCGCGAGCCGGATCACATAATCCAGCAGCACGCGCGATGAACTCAGTGCAGGCAGCACTGCCAGTAACGCGAGTGTCGCTAGTGCCCATAGCAAGTCCGTGCGGAAGGTAGAGGATTTCATGCGGTCCTTCCTTCCTTGCCGAGCAGTCCATTGGGTCGCAATATCAGGATCAAGACCATCGCGATGAACATCAGGCCTTCAACGAAGAGCGGAAAGCCGATTGTCCCGAACGCGCGGATCAGTCCGATCATTAACGCGCCCACCAGAGCGCCGCTGACCGATCCCATGCCGCCGATCACGGTGACGATGAAAGACTCAATCAGAATCGAGAAGCCCATGCCTGGCGACATCGAGCGAACTGGTGCGGCCAGTCCGCCGGCCATACCCGCAAGCGCGCCGCCGAACGCAAATACGCCTGCATAGATCAGGCTGGTGTTCAGTCCCAGTGCGGAGGTCATGGTAGGGTTCTGCGCAGCAGCGCGAACGATCTTCCCCATCAGTGTGTGATTCAGGATGACCCACAAGACCAGCGCGATCAGAGCAGCGGCACCGATCAGATAAACATAAAACAGCGGCACAATGCCGCCGAGAATAAACAGCGGTGGTGCTTGAAAGGCATCAGGCATGCCCATCGACTGGAATTCCGCACCCCAGACGATCTTGACGACATCATCCATCATCAGCACCAGCGCATAGCAGACCAGCAGCTGCATCAGCACATCAGCGTTGTACACACGGCGCATGAAAAAGCGCTCGAATATCAGCCCGAACAATCCGACACCCAGGCCTGCAGCCAGTATCGCGATCAGAAAGCTGCCTGACAGGCGATAGGCTGTCAGTGCCAGATAAGCGCCGAGCATGTAGAACGATCCATGAGCGAAATTGACGATGCCTAGCACGCCGAAGATCAGCGTCAGGCCAGCAGCTACAAGAAACAGGAGTGCGCCGACGATCAGGCCAGTGGATAGTTGCGTGACGATGCAGGACATCGAGCTCACGCATTCAAGCAATGCAGTGGGATTCACTCAATACTCCGGAAATGCAGGCGGATGAGGTAAGGCATGACCAATATCAGCAGGTCATGCCGCGCAAATCACTCCCCGTCGCGATGGACGGAGAGTGAGCTCAGCGGTTTAAGCGAAGCCCTTGCGCTTTTTCCATTCGGTTTCCAGCTCGGCAATCTGTTTCCAGTTGCCAGGTACCGGGTTGGGCATGAACGGCTCTTTGCCGGACAGCTCGCCCCAGCCGAGCGCGTAATCGACCAGCGTGTGGTCTTCAGCGCGCATCGTCAGTTTGCCATTAGCGCCGAACGGCGAATCAATCGTCAGGCCAGTCAGCGCTGCGGCGATTTTCTTGCCGTCGGCGCTGTTAGCCTTTTTCATTGCGGTGGCGAGGAACTGTATCCCTGCGGCATTCTGCCAGGCCCAGTTCAGAGGCAAGTCTTTGTATTTTGCCTGATACGCCGTCGCCCATGCCGAATTGCCTGAATTGTTCGGGAAGCTCTTCAGATAGCGATTGCCCGAGTGCAGACCTGCGGGCACAGCTTTCACGTTATGCAGTACTGCATAGTCAGCCATGTTCACGCCAAAGAATTGTCTGTCTTTGAACAATGCATAAATGTTCGACTGATCAATGAATGATGTCAGATCGCCGCCCCACAGGCATGAGTACACTGCTTGCGGATTGCCCTGCAGCAGACGCGTGATGTTTTCGCTGTAGTCAGCCTGGAACAGCTTGGGCCAGACATCGCCAATGATCTCAACATCCTTGTTGAAATATTTCAGATAGTCGACGAACTCGGCCGTGGTATCACGCCCATACGCATAGTCTGGCGAGCAGGTCATCCAGCGCTTGAGATTCTTCTCTTTTGCGACCTTGGCCGCGTAAGCTCCACCAATCACGGCATCATGAATACCTTGCCGCGCGCAGCGAAACGCCATGGGTGTGCGCAACTTGGGGTCGGCGGAGAGCGCAGAGGTCTCTGAGCAGGTATGAATGACCAGCACGCCCAGATCGCGCGCGACTTCATGCACGGCGAAGGCGCCCGACGATGCCTCGGCGTCATAGATGATCTCGCAGCCTTCCGCTGTCACCAGTTCGCGCGCAACGCGCGCCGCCTCTTGAGGCTGGCCCTTGGAGTCGCGGATCACCAGCTCAATCTTGCGCCCGCCAAGTCCGCCAGCCGCATTGAATTTTTCAACTTCCATCTGCGCGGCATTGGTCGATGCCTGACCGAGCATCGCGACGCGGCCGGACAAGATGGTCGGCATACCAACCCGTATGGGTTTGTTTTGCGCCAGCGAGAGATAGGGGAACCCGAGTGTAGCCATGCCCACCATCGCGCCAGCGCCTTGCAGCAGTTTGCGCCGCTGCGGCTGCGGCTGCGGGGATTGCGGGGTATTGGTTTTCTTGTCACCTTTGATGCCCATGGTCTTGTCTCCCTTGTTATCAGCGGTCGTTTGGTGGTGTGCCGAGCGCGCCGTTTATTCAACCTGAAGCGTCATGCCATTCCAATGCTATGCGGTGTTTCCATTGGCCGGTTTATTTTTACTGAAGCGGCTTTTTATGCTGTACCGCAGCACAGATCATTTCCCTCAGACTCTCCGAAAACCTGAAGTACTCGAATCGAGTATACGGTATCTGTCAGGGCTTTTGCGGGAATGACAGGCTAAGAGAAGAGACGGGTTTGAAGATATTGGTAGTTGTCTGAAAAATAATTATCTGTCCTGGCGCCCGCTATCAAAACGCCCTCAATCTCGGAAGATTTTGACCTCCGTCATGTAATTTCCTGCTCGCTTTTTCTAAAGTCAAAAAAGATGACCCGAATTCAAGTCCTGACGCTGCGACAAGGAAAACCATGAACCCCCCCCAGCTGTTTCTCGCGCTTGCCCTGATGCTGCCAACAGGTCTGATCCAGTCTGCAGATGCGCCTTCTGATCAAAGCCTGACCGATCCTCACCGGGTCTACATGCAACCCATGCGTGATCTGACGCCAGAGCAGCAGGCGGTATTTAAGGATGGTGAAAAGGCTTTCATGACTTCGTGGGTGGTGTTCCCGCAGCTGAACATCCCCAACTGGGATTACATGCGTCCTTTGCCAATGTTCGAATGGGGACTTGGACCTACCTTTCTCGCGAATTCCTGCGCTGCGTGTCATGTGCAGGCAGGACGCGGTCGCACGACGGAGGCGCGCAATACGCCGCTGGTGCAGCAGCTGCTGCGCATATCGATCCCCGGCGAGACAGCGCATGGCGGTCCAAAGCCGCATCCCAACTACGGCAACCAGCTTCAGCTGTTCGATGTGATCACCACCGACCAGAACCATATCCGTCAGGGTGAGGCTGATCTGTTTGTCGACTGGCTGCCGCATTCGGTGAGGCTGACTGATGGAACTGAGGTCGAATTACGCAAGCCGCATATTCGGGTGGAAAATCTGAACTTTGGCGAACTCGGTGATGCGGTGATGACCTCACTGCGCAATTCGCGAGTGATCTTTGGTCTTGGGTATCTCGAAGCAGTGAGCGAGACAGATATCCTTGCAATGGTCAAAGTGCAAAAGTCAAAAAAACTCAATGGCCGGGTCAACTATGTACGCGACGATGTCAATGACAAAATGGCGATAGGCCGTCTCGGATGGAAAGCCAATCAGCCCGGTGTGCGCCAGCAGATTGCCGCTGCCTTTCATGGCGACATGGGTGTCACTTCATGGATTTATCCGAAGCAGAATTGTCCTCCGGCGCAGCAAGGCTGCCGAACGATGCTACCCGGTGACAAAATCGAGTTGCGTGAACAGATGCTGGATGATCTGACCTTCTGGGTGATGGCGCTGGATGCGCCTGCGCCGCGTGATCAGGATAAGGCAGAAGTCAGGCGCGGAGAGCGTTTATTCATCAAAGCCCAGTGCGCAGAATGCCATGTGCCCGAACTGCGTACGGGAGCATTTCCCGCGTTGCCACAGTTGTCGTACCGGCGCTTTCGTGCTTACACCGACATGCTGATTCACGACATGGGCGATGGTCTCGCCGATGGACGCCCTGATTTCAAAGCCGGGCCGCGCGACTGGCGCACGCCGCCGCTGTGGGGTCTGGGCTTATCAAAGCAGGTGAATGGCAGCACGAATCTGCTGCACGATGGCCGGGCGCGTAATGTAATCGAGGCGATCCTCTGGCATGGCGGGGAAGCCACGGCGTCGCGCGAAAAGTTTGCAAAGCTCAAACCACAGGAGCGGGAAGATCTGATCGCTTTTGTGAATTCCCTGTAATGTTTTTATTTGTCACTCTCTAGCTCATCTGGCATACATTTGCGACGGAACGGCACCGTGGAGGATTCTACTTATTAGAACTAATAATTCTGTTATTGAGTAAAGAATTCAATGAAACCTGCAAATCTGCGTAGTGATGGAGAATTGCTGGCATCTATAGAAAATACGCTTGCCAAGATTGAGAAATGCGATATTCCCGAGCTGAATGCTGGTCCAAACGCATTCAGTGAGTGGATAAAACAGTCTGAAGCGATCGAGGTCGGTTGGGGCTGGATGAAAACCGCCACCGGGGATCAGGTGATTTTCACTCAGCATATGTCAGATTGCAGCGCAATCGTGCTGTGTACTCATCTCGACGAACAGACGGGTATCTACGAGGAACGCTCTCTGATGCATATTTTGGGTTCTTGGGTAGGTGATTCATATGGTATCGAGAAATCACTGGAATTAGTCAAGAAGGCATCCGAATCCAGAAGCAAACCCAGGTGCATCATTGCACTGGGTTCTAAAGTCACGAGTGAGCACTTCGCCACCGTTGCAAATCAGGAAGTGGAAACTATTGAAGGAAGGGTAGTAAAACCTTTCGTTATGCTACAGGAACTATGCGATACCTTCGTCCTCGAACGAAAAAGCGGTATCGCGGTACGATCTGACGGTGCCTATGTGGTGATGTGATCTCACCACCACGGATAAAAATCCGGCATTTTCGATGCCTTCGTCTTGAAGGCAGGCTTGCGTTTTTCGGTGAATGCGGCCACACCTTCCTTGCCATCCTCGATACTGGCATAAAACATCGCTAGCGATTCCACCTTGTGTGCTTCCAGTGGATGGCTGAACGCACTGTTTCGGTACATCATCTGCCTAGCCATTGCCATCGACGTGGGTGAGCGTTCTGCCAGCATGCGTGCCAGTTCGCGCGCGCGCGGTAGTAGCTGGTCAGCCGGCAGCACTTCCTTGACCAGTCCCGCGCGGTGAGCTTCTTCGGCGCCAAAGATTTCTGCGGTATGCACCCATTCCATCGCTTTCGACATGCCGACCAGTCGCGGCAGGAACCAGGTCGAGCAAGCCTCGGGCACGATGCCGACCTTGCCGAACACGAAACCAAATTTCGCCTGTTCCGATGCAAGGCGAATATCCATGGGCAGCTGCATCGTCACGCCCACGCCAACGGCGGCGCCATTGATCGCACCGATCACAGGCTTTTTGCAGTTGAAGATAGACAGTGACACACGCCCACCCGTGTCGCGCACGCCTTTGACGATGGCAGGGTCATCCAGTCGTTCATGCATGTCTTTCATTGTCGGATGCTGAGATTCATCCAGCCCGAATACATTGCCGGAAACTGCCAGGTCCATACCTGCGCAAAATGCGCGACCGGCGCCGGTGACGATGATGGCGCGGACAGCATCATTGTCGCTGGCCTGGGTGAATACCTCGATGAGTTCATTGGCCATCGTCACCGTGAAAGAATTCAGCTTATCAGGACGATTCAGTGTGACAGTAAGAATATTTTCAGACAGGTCACAGTGCAATGTCTCGTGGTTCATGATCATTTCCTTCTCATTTGCTGCTTATGTTTTATAAAAATCAGGCGATCGTTTTTCCGCAAAGGCCTTCAGACCTTCGTTAAAAGAGGCTGAATCCAGCAAGTCGCGCTGGCGCATACGCTCATAATCAAGCTGCGCGGCAAGCGTGTTGTTTGATGACGCGTGGTAGGCATGGCGCACTTCGCGTGCAATACCCGGCGGGCCTTTCGCAAGACGCGCAGCGATAGCCTTCGCTTCGCTCATCAGCGATGCATCATCGAGACAGCGCCAGATCATGCCCGCGCTTGCTGCCTCGCTCGCAGGTATTTTGTCGCCCAGCAGCGTCGCCGCCTGAGCACGTGCCCAGCCGACGAGGCGTGGCAGCTTCCAGGTCGCGCCGAGATCAGGTATCAAGCCCAGGCGCGGTGCAAATGTCAGCATGAAGTAGGCTGACTCAGCTGCGAGCACGATATCTGCTGCCAGTGCGATACTCACGCCCGCGCCCGCACAAGGACCATTGACAGCCGCCACGACGGGGAAGGGCAGGTCATGAAACGCCTGAATCACCGGGTTGAAATATTCAGCCATCAGATGCGCCTGACGCACACCGAAAGACTCATCCGGCAAGCCCGGTACGCCGCCTTCTTCCAGCTGCCATCCTGCACAAAAGCCACGACCCGCACCCGTGATCAACAGCGCATGCACACTGCTTTTATCCTGCAAGGTTTTTAGGGTGTTCAACAGATCTTTGACGGCCTGCAGCGACAAGCTGTTCAGTGAATCAGGGCGGTTCAGCGTCAACACCGCAACATCGCCCTCATGGGTGAGCAAAATATTTTCGCTCATGGGATCTCCCTGTTATTTTTATTGTGAGATGGCTTAGTCTATCTTGATCTGTCTGGTCCAACCGTAAGGATCCGGTGCGCGGCCGTACTGAATATCGGTAAGCGCGGTGTACAGCTTTTGTGCTACCGGCCCGGTTTTCTCATCATTGATCCGGTATTCTTTGCCCTTGTAGCCGAACTTCCCAACCGGGGACACGACCGCTGCCGTGCCCACGCCAAACGCTTCCGTGATACGGCCTTTTTCTATATCGGCAAGCATTTCGTCCACCTCGATACGCTCCTCGCTGACCGTAAAGCCGAGATCTGGCGCCAGCTGCAGCACGGATTCGCGCGTCACGCCATGCAGAATACTTCCCGAGAGCGCTGGCGTTACGATGTGTTTGCCATCACGCACGAACATGATGTTCATCGCGCCCACTTCCTCAATGTATCGACGCTCGATTGCATCCAGCCACAGTACCTGCTGATAGCCTTGTTGCCGTACTTGTTCAGCGACCCAGACCGTACCCGCATAGTTGGCCGTAGTCTTCGCTTCGCCGGTGCCACCGCGCACTGCACGCACATATTCATGCGAAATGTGTACTGAGACCGGGTTGAAGCCTTTCGCAAAGTAGGGGCCGACCGGACTGAGAAAAATGTAGTGCATGAATTCGCGACCTACGCGCACTTCCAGCGTCGGCTCGCTGCTGAAGATCACCGGACGGATATACAGCGAGCAACCGGGCAGGGTTGGTACCCATTCATGTTCCAGTCTGACCAGCGACTCGATGTAGTCGATATGTGTCGCTGCATCAATCTGCGGCATGCCCAGGCGTTCTGCTGAGCGATTCAGTCGCGCCATGTTGCGATCGACGCGGAACAGATTGATGTTGCCGTCCGGGCGACGGTAGGCCTTGGTACCCTCGAAAATATCGAGGCCGATATGCAGCACCTGAGCAACCGGATGTATGGAAATCGGACCGAACGCTGTTACACGCTGGTCGTGCCAGCCTTTGTCTTGAGTGTACTGCTGGACGAACATGCGGTTGGTGTACATCACACCGAAGCCGGGGTTCTCCGGAAGTTCGACTGGACGGGGATTGTTCAGGGTTTCGATGATCATGTGGCTTGTTTTTGTGTAGAGCGAACGTGATTAGGTAGGTATAAAAAAACGCTGGACCCCGGCCTGCGCCGGGG
>JACCDH011536328.1_pt1 | contig 36875 bp, 26 predicted proteins | sample 7442481 | NCBI WGS metagenome assembly JACCDH01 (sample SAMN15323433, study PRJNA562643) | freshwater metagenome | isolation source: river surface water | place: USA:Blue River Watershed | collected 2017-08-15 | reverse complement strand
CAAGTTAGTTATTTCTTCGTACAAAGGGGTGTAGCTGATTGCTATGCCCCTTTTTCATTTATACATAAACTATATATGTTATGGAATTTCAAACTGCCCAACGAAAAAGGGCTAAAATTAAGATGGCTATACAGGGTCATAGCGGTAGCGGTAAGACATATTCTGCCCTGCTTGTTGCACATGGATTATGTCAATCTTGGGAAAAAGTGGCTGTTATAGATACAGAGAATGAATCATCTCATTTATATGCTCATCTAGGAGGATACAAGGTGTTAGGTATCTCAGCACCATTCGAACCAGAGAAGTACATAGAAGCTATTGATTTCTGTGTTGCTTCAGGAATTGAAGTGGTTGTTATAGACTCTATAACTCACGAATGGGAATGCCTGCTTGATTACCACGGTTCTTTATCAGGTAATTCATTCACCAATTGGAACAAGGTTACACCGAGGCACAATGCTTTCGTTCAAAAGATCTTGCAAGCACCAGTTCATATCATTGCAACGGTTAGAACCAAACAAGACTACGTGCTAACAGAAAAGAATGGCAAAACCATTCCTGAAAAGGTAGGACTAAAATCTGTGCAGCGTGATGGATTGGATTACGAGTTTACGCTTGTGTTTGATTTGGACAACAAGAACCTTGCTCACTCTAGCAAAGATCGTACAGGACTATTCTTTGGAAAGCCTGAACATAAGCTAACCGCTACGACAGGAAAAATCATCTCTAAATGGTGTATGGAGGAATTAGAGCCTCAAATTGATTACGTGAAAGAACGTGTAAACAATGCATCTTCTATCATGGAACTCCTGGGTTTATTCAATCAATACACCCAGTTTAATGACCTGCTTTTGCCTTATTATGAGAAGAGAAAGCAAGAGCTAAGACAAGCTAAAAATCGTGCCTTGGAAGGCAACTTAAACCCCATTCAATATGAACAATCAACTAATAGTTAATCCATCTATAGAGGTAGAAGAATTCGCTTCTTATATCGAAATAGAAGAGCAAGTAATTGAATCTAGTAGCTCAGCATTTATAGGAGCTAATACCATCGAGGTAAACCTGCAAGAGATTCAAAGACAACACATCATTCCTGTCTTTAGTAAGGACAATGAACCGCTCATTAGTCACGGGGATTTTATCCAAACCACATACGATGTGATTAACCATTGCTTCAAGGGGGAAGATATTTTGTCTCCCAGCATCCGTGTTTCTCATCCTATTAAAGGAAGAACACCTGAAGCACGCTATAAACCAGCTAGTCAACTTGAAGATCACGAAAGAACCATCTATTATGAAAGGGCAATGTTTGTATTCGAGATACCTAGCATCCAACGAACCATTGATGGGCAGACGCTCAGTCTAACCATTGGGGGAGTTAAATGCTACGGGGATGATAAACTCAACAACAAGAAAGGATCAGCGGAGCATTTCAAGATCTTCATTGGGTTCTCAGTGAAAGTGTGCAGTAACCTTTGTGTTTGGTCAGACGGTGCACAGGTTAAGCTTGTGGTTAGAAGCCAAGGAGAGTTAATGGATGCAATAATGAATATGATTAGCATATATAACCCGGAATCACACTTAAGAGCTATGCAGCGGCTTACAGAACACAATCTAACCGAGGCTCAATTTGCACAGGTGTTAGGTCGTGCGCGATTGTATAATTACCTGCCAATTGAGGTTAAGAAGCTGATACCTCCTCTTTTGTTCACTGATACACAGCTAGGTTCAGTTGCTAAGGACTACTTTCAAGACAATAGCTTCTGTCGCAATGATGCAGGGGATATTAACCTTTGGAGGATGTACAATCTGTTCACAGGTGCTAACAAGTCAAGTTACGTGGATAGCTTCCTAGAACGCAGCGTGAATGCTTTTGAGTTCACACACCAGCTTCAATCAGGTCTTTCTGGAGTAAGCACAAACTGGTACTTAAATTAGCATGGCAAAGAAACAGCAAGTCGAGTTTCTGCATCCTAATGTACTGTTAGTTATCACTCCCAAGGGAATCATCCTTGAATTGTATACACCTATACGAGCTGAAGTGATTCGGGAGATTGGGAATCTTCCAAAGGGCACAAAGGTGTACATCGATGCTATCCTAAAGGATAACAAATATAAAATACTCTACTGCATAGGAAGCAAATGGTATGCCTACCACCATTTTAAGGTAGGTTAATTAAATGCCTTGTCTTAAAAAAACAAAAAACCTCCCGGGAATATCTCGGGAGGTTATAATTCAATAGAATCAAAATTGCACTTATTCAACCTTAATTTAAAACTAACTATTCTTACTAAATCCAAAAATCTGTCATACTTTGTATATTGTAGAGTATATAGTCTATTTAATCTACCTCTTAAATCAAGTTAATAATCAAGAAATATTTACTTGCCAGTTCCATGCATCTCGTACCATGTCGTCTAAGGTTAATTCCGCTTTCCATTTAAGGACATTGTATGCCTTATCAACAGATCCATAAATCACCTCAGCATCCCCTAATCTGCGATTTCCAATTTTATAATTCAATTTGACATGATTAACTTCTTCAAATTTTGTTATTAACTCCAATACAGAATTTGCCTTTCCTGTTCCGATATTTATCGCATCAAATGATTTAACATTTTTGTCTTCAAGAAGAAAAATACAAGATCTTACATGTGCTTTAGCTAGATCCACAACATGAATATAATCTCTTAAACATGTACCATCTTTTGTTGAATAATCATTTCCATAAACAGTGAAATTGTCTAGTTTATTTGCCGCAAACTGAGTCAAATAAGGCATAAGGTTATTGGGTTTCCCTATAGGAAGTTCTCCCAATAATCCTGATGGATGTGCTCCAACAGGATTGAAATACCTCAAGGCTATTGATTTAAGACAGGAGCTGTTACTTACCTTTTCTAAAATATCTTCTCCAAATTGTTTTGTACTGCCATAAGCAGATAGAGATTGTTTGAATAAAAACGTTTCATCAATGGGAAATTTATCCGAATCACCATATACCGTTGCAGATGATGAAAATACGATAAACGAACAATCGAATTTTTCCATTAAACTCAAAATGGATAATAAAGAATTGATATTGTTTCTATAATATTTTATGGGTTTTTCCACCGATTCACCTACAGCCTTTAGGGCAGCAAAATGAATAACAGCATCAATTTGATGGTTTTCAAAAATTTGTTTGATTACTAATTCATCACAAACATCAGCAAAATAATACATTGGTAAATAACCAGTAATCTGTTCAATTCTATCTAGAATAAAAGACTCTGAATTAACTAGGTTATCTACAATAACTACATCAAATCCTTCTTTTATTAACTCAACAGCTGTATGAGATCCAATAAACCCTAAACCTCCAGTAATTAAAATGGTCTTTTTCATACATGTTCTTTATAATGGATGCTGCTTACTTTTTTGAGCGTTTCTGCCGCCATTTCAGGAGTTATGTCTCGTTGAGGATTAGCAAGCAACTCATATCCAACCATAAATTTTTTTACAGTCGCTGACCTTAATAATGGTGGGTAAAAATGCATATGCCAGTGCCATTCTGCACAATTACCTTCATTAACCGGTGCCTGATGAATCCCTGATGAATATGGAAATGAAATCTGAAACAAGTTGTCATATCTGGTTGTAATTTCTTTAATAGCAATCGCTAAATCTCTTCTTTCAGAAGTATTGAATTCAACCAGATTTGTTACGTGGCGTTTTGAAATCAATATAGTTTCATACGGCCAAATAGCCCAAAATGGAACAATGACCACAAAAGAATTATTTTCATATACAACTCGATCTTTCTGTTTCAATTCAACATTTAAGTATGCTGACAAAAGACTTTCACCATGCTTTTCGTAATATAATTTTTGTTGTTTCGATTCCTTGGCTACTTCCAACGGTATTGAGTTTTGTGCCCAAATTTGACCGTGTGGATGAGGGTTACTACAACCCATTATTTCACCTTTGTTCTCAAAAATTTGAATATATTTTATCGTTTTATCTTTCGAGATATCAATTATTTCCTCGCACCATAATTCTATGATTTTTTCGATTTCAAAAACCTTTAATTCAGGTAAAGTCAATTTATGATTTGGTGAAAAAACAACAACTTTACATATACCTGAACTACTTTCAGCAAGTAACATGTCATCAACATTCATATTCCCATCAGGTGCGTCCTTTATAAGTGACGCAAAATCATTTACAAATGTAAATGGATCATGATATTTAGGATTTGTTTGATCACCTGCACGTTTATTTCCAGGACATAAATAACAAAACTCATCATACTCTGGACGAATATTTTGTTGTAAATCCTCTACTTTACCTTGCCATGGACGTTTCGTTCTATGTGGAGAAACTAATATCCACTCACCTGTTAATAAATTTTTACGAGTATGCGTATGTTCACTAATATTAAAAGAATCCATTTTTTGTCAGACAACTATTTCTGTTCCGTTTACAGTTTGAACTTTAATTACTTCTAAATGAAGACCCGTAGTTTTTAAATAGTTTACTTTCAAACTATCAATCAGCTCTGAAATAGCTTCATCTTTTACAATGTTAATGGTACAACCACCAAATCCTCCTCCCATCATGCGAGCTCCTAAAACATTTGAATTACCTTTAACTTCATCGATTAAAAAATCTAATTCAAAACAACTCACTTCATACTCTAAACTCAAACCGTCATGTGTAGCATATAAAAGTTGGCCGAGCGCTTGTAAATTCCCATTTGCAAGATGTTGACATGCTTCATTTAAGCGTTGAATTTCTTTAACGACATACAGGCATCGTGTAAATATTTCTTTATCAAAAGGTAAAATATACTCGATGAGGTTGCTTTCGGTTACATCCCTAAATGTGTTAACCTTAGGTAAAAAATGTTTAATTCTATTTAATCCTATCTCACATTGTCTTCTCCGAACATTATATGCTGAAGATGCCAAAGAATGTTTCACATTAGAATTAAATAAAACAAGACTGTATCCATCTAATACCAATGGCATGTATTCAAATTGTAGTGAATTACAATCGAGTTTTATCGCAAAATCTTTTTGACCATATATGCTAGCAAACATATCCATTACACCACAATTCACACCAGCAAAAGTACTTTCGGCAGATTGTGCAATTGAGACCAATTCGAGTTTTGAAATCCCTAACTGATATACTTCATTAATTGCAAACGCAACAGCTGATTCCAATGCAGCAGAGGAAGATAAGCCTGCCCCGACTGGAATATCTCCATATATCACAATATTGAAACCAGATATCGAATATCCTCTTTTTATTACCTGATCTACTACACCAAAAACATAAGTAGAGAAATCATTCGATGGTTTTAAATTATTTAATTCAATTTCAATTTTAACATCAAAATTGACAGAATATAGTCCTATAATCCCGTCATTCCTTTTATCTATTGCCACATAAATGTATTTATCGATGGCAGCTGGTAGTACATATCCACCATTATAATCTACGTGTTCTCCAATAATATTAATTCTACCGGGTGATCGAACAATTAATGGTTTACCCTCAAATTTTTGGTGAAATATTGACTCTATTTTCGTCTTCATTAGAATGATTTACCCAGTTTACTTTAACAACTTAGATACCATATTACCTACCTCAAAACCAATTTCATTTAACCCATTTTGATTGTAATGAACATGATCTTTCATTAAATTTCGATCAAAGAAAGATGTGGTTTTGTCGTAAGCAATAAATACATACTCCAATTCCTTAGCAATCTCTTGTTGCATTTTTCGAACATGATTATTACCCAAAATAGGTCTACCGTATTGGTATCCCGTTTGGACAATATAAAAAGGCACATTCTTCCCTAATTCTTTTCTAAATCGGCTAATCAATGAGATAAGGGATTGTTTGTATTCTTTATCACTTAAAATTCCATCATTAATTGCATTGGCATCTCGCTCTCCTTGCATCCAAATAATTGCACTTAATTCAGACTTTGTGATTTTCAAAGCGGCTAATACTTTTTCATGCGTTTGATGAAATAATTTGCCAGTAATATCCCAGGTCCCATAATTACTCAATTCAGCTTTTTGATGGCATGAACTACCACCACGGGCTGCTGAGATAACGACAACGGGTATATTTGTTTTTTGATTCAATGCGTAAACAAAAGCGGGCAAAATAGATCCTGAATTGGCTGGCTCTAAATCTTTCCATCTTTGTCCTACGGGATCTTTCAACAACTTAATCGAATCTGTTAAAACATCATATTCAAAACCTTTTTCAGTTTTAAAAAGTGAATTACTTACCATTTTATCTCCTTGACCAGTTGCATTGCTTTGACCTGCTAAAAGAATAACATGTTGACTCAAAGCTGGAAATGACATAAAAAAACTAATTAGGCAAAAAATTATGAATCGAAACATTCTAATTTTTCTTTAGAGGAATAGCTATATTGTAATTATCTCCTTTATCATATACGGCACAATAAAGTGAAATCGGAATACCATTTACAAATAATAATTGTGGCCTCTCTAACTTCTCAACTAATTTATCTCCAGATTTGAAAGGAATAATTGTCTTACTAACTAGTGCATATTTACCAGGCTTCCAGTCCAAACCATTAGGAGATTCAAAAAGGGCTAAACTTAATCCTGAGTTAGTAAATGACCCTTTAAAATCTTTAACTATTGCCCAATATTTACCCTTTTGATACCAGATATATGGATCCTCAGCAGCAAACCTAACCGTGTCTTTCACGAATATCCGTTGAGACTGCTTAATAAAAGGTCCAACAGGATTATTTGAAATAGCAGCCCCATGCAATACAATACCTCCAAAAGGCATTTTCCCTTCACTAACCCCTTTGTAAATCATCAGATACTTCCCATTGGGTTGTTTTACAACTGACGGATTGGAGGCAATCATATGATCAAAACTCTTATATGATGTATCAACAATTGGTTTATCGAAGCGCTTCCAAGGTCCCAACGGATTTTTAGAAATAGCAACTCCAATGCGCTGATGATTTCGATGATTCCACCATTCACCATTTCCATAATTACCCATATAATAGAGATAATAAGTGTCGCCAAATCGATGAATATTCGGGTTGTGCGTCACATCTGCGTCCCAGTATTTCTTTTCTCTCTTGGGTAAAACAACCTTTACATGTTTATATGGTCCGTTTGCTTTATTTGAAACCGCTACAGCAATTTCACTGTGTGTAGCCCAAGCTTGATGAGTCAAATTTCTTGGCCATCGACTATAAAACAAGTAGAATTTGCCATCTTTTCCTTTTATAGGACTACCACACCATACCATATAATTTTCTAAACGAAATACAGATTGTTTAGATACTGGCTGGATGAATTTATTTAGGTCTAAATCTTGACCATGGGTAAAATGGACTAAAATTAAAAACGCAAGTAGGCAGACAACCTTGTTTGTAATGACCTTCATTTCAGTTCTCATAGGCTTGTTTTTTACCTGGTTTGCTTAGTAATTTTATTAATTCAGGTAAGTATTGCTCATAAACCTGACGAGGACTTGATGAGTTTTTCACGCAGATCGAAGCTGCTTTACCTACAACTTCACCCATCATACCACATGTCCTCATGACGCGCACAGGTCCTAAACCAGTTTTGGTAACACTGATATTTCTTCCTGCCATGAATAAATTGGAGATATTACGACTATACAAAGTACGATAGGGAGCCCAATATAAATTACCATACTGATACTCTTTGCCCCTTGTATAATCTGAAACAAATTCGTTTCCTTCAAATCCAGATTTAAACTCTGTTTTAGGCGTATGCAAGTCGACATGCCATGAACAAGGAAAAGCTCCATCCGAGAATTTTTTTTGAGTTTTAAAATCTTCCGCATCTAAAACTATATCTCCCATTAATCTTCTTGATTCTCTTTTACCAGCTATATATGCAGACCACCCTAAACGATGATTTGGATACATTTTGTCTACGTTTTTAATGGCATCCCACGCACCATACATCGCTCTAAAATTATGATCGCGAATCAATTCGATATCGTTTACTTGATCTTTATTAAATCCGCTCTCCCAATACCACATATTTGCAAATGACTGCAATCCCTCTGAACCAAAGGTTTTTACACCTTTTCTGCCAGGGAATGGCTTATCTGACAGATCCAACGCCCATGGACATTTTGGAAAAGGTTGCGCAAAATTGCCCACTTCACATTTTAATGCCAAGGCACTTTTATCTTTACATTCACACTTGAGAACTTCTTCTTTATTGGTCGCATCAAGTACATTAAACAAGTTAGAACTACCCATTAAGTTCTCTACTTTATACTCATAATCCGCACCTGCTTTAAACCCTAAAGTAGCATCACCGGTACAATCTGCGAAATAAGGAGCTTTTAATTCTAAGTGTTTTGCAGTACGTAAATGTTGAATAACTATTGAGGTTATTTTGTCACCTGTTTTCTTAACTTCAATTGCGCGATTCTCGATGAACAAAGTAATATTAGGTTCTTCTTTTACTTTTTGAAGTTTCAAATTATCATCATAGAATTCAGCACTTACGCCATTAAATACCTGGCCTGGTCCTTTAGATATATCTGGTAAAATTTCAGAAACAATATCGCCAATATGTGGATAAGGCTCTTTGTTTGTATGACCCTCAGGCCATACACGAACCTCAGAACTTCCATTACCACCTAAAACAGGTCTGTCCTGTACAAGAGCTACCTTAGCCCCATTTCTTGCCGCTGAAATTGCAGCACATGTACCAGCTAATCCACCACCTACAACGATAAAGTCAAATGATCCTCCAAATTCAGGATTATCAGGCAATCCGTTTAGCTTACGTCTAAATTTAGTTAATGCTTGAATATCATTAGTAGGTTCAAAATTCAGATCCTTGCAAAATAAAATAGCTTCACATCTTCCCTCAAATCCTGTCAAGTCATGCAATGCCAATTTAGCACTTTTGCCTACTTTAATTGTTTTGCCATCGTGCCAATGCCAATCTGCCCCTTTTGTCCCAAAAATTTCTTTTATGGGTTTTCCGTTAACTTTTAATTGGAATTTCCCTGGTGCACCTGGAGCATTCCAAGGTGCCACCCAATCCTTTGTACGTACCCATACGCGGTAAGTGCCTTCTGATGGGAAGGTTACCGTGGTAGTTGCATCTTCAACGGGAATACCTAATCCATGAGCTAATAAATAAGGACTTCCCATTCTCTCCATCGACTGTTGATCAATATTCCACCCACCAAAATCCTTAAACTGTTCTGCTTCAACAAAAACAAATTCATTCGAATCAGATTTCGCTCCGAAAGCATTAGTCATACTGCCCGCTAATAATGCTAAGCTTGTATTACCTAATATGCCTATAAAATTTCTTCTTTTCATAATTGATGGTATTTAAAGGAATAAATCAAACGCTTTTTGATGCAATCCATGTTGGTAATGATAATATGATAATAGAAATGCCGACAACAATTGATGGCATATTCATTGAGGCCATAAAACCCAATATTGTAATACCGAACCCAACGATTGACATAGCAATGGCAATAACCCGGATGCCAAAAACATTTTGACTATTATCGCCACTATTGGTAGATTCATCGATCGGGTTCAAATGAGCAAAAGTTAATAATTCATCTTTTACTGGGATATTTTTAATTAAATAATATGCCTCAAACAAGCAAATACATAAAATTGGAATTCCTACACCTAATGAAGTTTCGGCTATTCTAGGAAGTTTAAAACCAATTAAATCAACAGCGAATATTTTCAATGTTAAATTGATCAATAGTGATATTGAAGAAGTAAACACCAATGAAAAACTTGTTTGACGATTGGGGAATAATGTCCAGATGATTGGGATAAATAAAGCCCCCCCAGCAATTGAGGCCACACTTAATACAAGTTCTACTATTCCACCAACACGAGGAACGAGAATTGCAATGTAAATTGTTAAAGCCCCAAATAAAACGGTAAAGATCCTAGCAACTAATATTAATTGAGATTCAGTAGCTTTTGTATGGAAAATAGATTTGTACACATCTTTAGCAAAAACAGTCGCTACTAAATTTATTGTTGTATTTGCTTTACTTGCAGTTGCTGATACCATTCCTGAAAGAATTAATCCGATTAAGCCGGATGGCAACACTTTTTGACATAAAAGCATATAAGCTCCTTCAGATTCTAAACCAACTAAGTTAGGATTAATAACACGGTAAATCATTGGTGGAATCATCCAAATAAATGGTGAAACAAGGTATAATATGGAAAATAAATAACCCACTTTTCTTGACTCCATTTCATTGCGAACACTCGTGTATCGTTGTACATATGCCCAATTACCACCAATGTAAGCTGTTTGGTAAATGAAAAATGCTCCAGCAAAAACTATACTATATTCATCATTAAAAAAATCAAAGAAATGTGGTGGTGATTTATCAATAAAATTCGAAACCCCGCCTATATTCTCAAATGCAATGGGAATAACAATCAATACTGCCGCTGCTAACACAATGAATTGAACTACATCCGTTACCAAAACAGCCCATAAACCGCCTGCTGCAGTATATAGAATAATAATAACTCCAATAATGATGATACATGTTTCCAATGAAAAGGGGGTAGCCAATTGTACCATCTTGCCCACTGGGTATAGTACAGAAGCAGTCATAAACAAACCATGTAACATAATTAGGTAGGTATAAAACTGTTGGGTTTTTGTTCCAAATCGAAGTCGAATATATTCAGCTACTGTATGCGAACCCGTCCTCTTCCATCTAGAAACTAAAAAAAGGGAAGAGACTAATCCTGCAAAAACCATCGTTAACTGAATTCCGTTGGAGACTAATCCATATTTATAAGCAATGGAACCCCATACAACAAATGTGCCTGCAGAGAAATAACTAACAAAAAGCGAAAGTCCGTTAATCCACCATGGAATTTTCCCTCCACCTTCAAAAAATGATTGGCCATCTTTACTGCCCATCTTTGTGAATATCATCCCAATCGATAGAATGATTATCGCAAAAATTGACATAACAATAAAATCTAAAGATGTCATATTAATAAATTTGGATTGAAAATAATGAAACAGGAATATGTTCGTGAGTTTTTGAAAGTCGAATCACTAACTCATTTGTTAATAGCGGCGTTTGTAAATTAAGTTCAATTACTGTTTCGTAATTACCTGCCTTTTCATAAACCAAACGATTTTGATCGTCATAGATGCTAAAATCTTGAACACAAAAAGGAATAATAGATTCTGGATGATTAATTAGCACAGACTCTAAAGGGTGATCCCAATCCGGATCGAAACAAAGTTTCAATTCTTGAATAGATTGTTTTTGATCCCATTTAATTCGCAATTCGGGGCTATCATCAAACAAGCTTGCAACCCAAGCATTGGTTTGGAAAGTAGGTCTCTGAACTAAACTTTTTAAGTTTGACAAATCAAAACCTGCAATTGGTTCACTTAAACTAAAAGCTAAGTTTTTGCCTTCAGGCCTTCTTTTGGGAACCCAAAACTCAAAACTATCTATTCCTATGTTATCAGGAGCTTCCTGTTTTCCATAATTAGAAACAGCAACATTGATCGTGTTAAATACCGACAAGACTCCTGTAATTCGAATGTTTGAATATTCGACTTTTACATTTGTATTTTTATGAATTATATAAAATACGTACTGATCTGCATCTAATTGGTAATCTGAACCGATTACCAATTCATTGCTACCAGTAAATACTTTATGACTTTCCTTTGCAATAGTAACATCAGGAGTGAAATTTCCTATTTTAGAACTTAGGCGTATTTCAACTTCTATTTCTGTGTCTTTCAATCCTAGAATTGACAATTTCAAATCTGGAATTTTACCTGAATTAATTGGCAATAATTGAGCGATTGACTCATCCAAGATATTCCATTCTCCATTTCCCTGTAATGATGAAAGCTGTAACACGGAAGAAGTTTCAATTGTAGCATGATTAATTAAATTATCATTGTCAGTTGACTCTACATCTGGAATAAAATGGCCCTTCTTAGCTAAATAAGATTGTAATTCACCGATATGATTCAATGTGTACAATTCTTTTGGTGAACAGTTTTTCTGCAAGCATAGATATGCCGCATTGCCTACTGCCTGACCTAAAAAAGCAGAAGTTGCCATTACTCGGGTAGATCCAAAAGCAACGTGACTTGCGCTTATAATTCTTCCTGCAAAAAATAGATTGCTAATATTTCTTGAATATAAACTTCGATAAGGAATTTGATAAATTCCCTTAGAATGCCATTGATTACAGCCAGGTTTTTCACTAAAAACTCCATCACCAGGATGCAAATCAATACTCCATCCTCCGAATGCAACTGCATCATCATGCTTACGCTGATCAACAATATCTTGTTGGACAATCATATAATCCCCTTCAAATCTCCTACTCTCTCTTTTACCCGGTATGGTACCAACCCACTCCAAAGTTAAATTTTCTGCCTCAGGGAATTCTCCAGAGTTTTTAATATGATTCCAGACACCATAGACAATTTTCCATAATTCCCACTTAATCTCCTCCGTATCATGAACTGTATCCTTTCGTCCACCATACTCTATCCACCATAATCTACAACCGAAGTCTTTTGAATTAAAGGATTTATATCGAGGTATCTCTTTAGAAACATCAAGGGCAAAACTAGGTGGGTTGTATTTAACAGGACTTCCTGTATCCTTAGAATAAAAGTAAATGGAGTGTCCTAATAGCTCACCATATTCACTTGATGGCGCAAACTTCTCACCAAACTCATCACTAGATTCTGCACCCATGCGGAAAGCTGCTCCAGATAAAAATCCAACAATGCCATCACCTGAACAATCACAAAACAATTTAGAATTAAATGCGTATTTGGTTTCATTTTGACTACAGTAACCAATGACAGATGATATCGTGTCATTATCTAATTTATCAACATGATAAACCGATGTATTTAGAAACAGCGAAATATTTTTCTCTTTTTTTACTTTGTCCAAAAGGATTGAATCGAATATGATTGGATTGCCCTCTTTATTTGAGAAAAGGTTTTCAATCATAATTTCATTAATAATCCCACTTTCACGAGCCCACCGATTGTTATTCCCCATATGAGAAGTTGCTCCTAAAATCCAAAGCCTTACTTCACTAGAAGAATTACCACCCAAAACTGGACGATCTTGTACTAAAGACACTTTTAAACCCGATCTAGCAGCACTAATAGCTGCACAAACACCAGCAAGTCCGCCGCCTACAACTACAAAATCAGATGAAATCTCAAGTAATTTTAATTCCCTATACGCTGATGGTTCTTCTTTAAACATACTTAAACTGAAAACATACGTTTTCTATATAAATGATAAGACGATTTTTAATTAATTGAGTTCATAATCGATTGATTATGAACTCAATTAAAATAATTCAATTCAATAAATTATACTTTACCAACCGGTATTTTGCATTAGTTTAGAATTAACTTGAATTTCACTAGCTGGTATTGGGAACCATCTATTTTTTTGTGCAACAAGTCTTTTCGGATAGTAGGAATTTAACTGGTTAGCTACATTAATAAATTTACCAGTTCTAGTTAAATCATACCATCTGTCAGCTTCAAAACATAATTCCTTACTTCTTTCTTCAAGAATTAAATCTATAAAGCTATTTGTTGATACGCCAGCTGCAATATCAAACTTGTCAGTAGAAGTATTGTACGCTCTTCTTCTCACTTTATTAATTGATAATAGTGCATCTGCAGTTACTCCTTTACTTCTTGCTTCAGCCTCAGCATGAATTAATAAAACATCAGCATAACGAAGGATTGGGAAGTTGTTTTCTAATTGGTTTGCACCTGTTCCCTGTGGATCTTCATATTTTCTAATAAAAGCACGATCGTAAATCACACCACCTGGTTTTCCTTGGCCAACATATACGCCTTTAGGATCAACGAAAGAGGTATCCATTAATTTCTTTCTTAAATCATTAGAGTCAAATGATTTATAGAAATTAATGTACGCAAACTGAGAGCCATAGACCACAGGACAAAACTTTGGTGCTGAACCTGCAGGTGCATTAAATGCTGCAATATCCATACCAGCTCTAGTATTTGGAACACGAGTGTATTCCACTGCAAAAATCATCTCTTTTCTATTTGCATCCTCTTTGTTAGGATCCCATAAAGAAACAACGTCAGGCATCAAATCATACACCTTACTGTCAATTGCTTTTTTTGCATAAGAACTTGCATTAGCATATTCCTCATTATAAAGATAAATTTTAGCCAATAATGCTGTAGCGGTCATATTGATGGGTCTACCTTTTACTGAGGTTGAAGCTGGTAAATTTGCTTCTGCGAAAAGTAGATCTTCAATTATGAACTTATAAACATCTTTTACCGGAGATTTTGCTATTTCGGTATCATTGACTCCCAATACAGGTAGTTTTCTAACTGGCACATCTCCAAAGTTTTTAGCTAAATGGAAATAATACAATGCTCTCATAAATTTAGCTTCAGCCTCAATTTGTTTTTTTCTAGTAGCATCCATATTTACAGACGCCATATTAGCCAATAATGCATTCGCATTACTTATGCCTGAGTAGCAATTGGACCAATAGGGTCCTAAAAATGCTAATGTTGCATCGTAGTTAAAGGTTGTCAATAGGTCTCTACTTACTACTGCTCTAGGAAACATTTGATCAGCACTGTAGTCTGGCACTTGCCATCCCTCTCGGCCATAGAGTCCATTCAATGGACCGTATACTGCATTTAAAGCAGCCTCTGCATCTGAAGAAGTTTTATAAAATTGATCTGGAGAAAAAAAGGAAAAAGGTTGTTCCTTTAAATCGCTACATCCAAAAATTATGCTTAAGCCAATTATGAATGGTGTAAATATTTTTAAATTTTTCATGATAATAATATCTATTTTTTTAATTAAAACGTCAATTGAAGTCCAGCAATTAATGATTTTGCTACAGGGAATCCACCATTGTCTATTCCATAATTAGTAACATCACTTTGACCTGCTGTATTAACTTCTGGATCAAAGCCCCAATACTTAGTGATAGTAAATAAGTTATTAGCTGAACAATACAATCTAATTTTAGATTGTGAATTTTGAACAACAGTATATCCTATTGAGATGTTTTTTAATCTTAAGAATGACCCGTCCTCAATAAACTTATTTGATTGAGGTAGACGTTGTGATCTGGAAGCAACAACGTACGTGTTTGAAGGATTAGTAGGTGTCCAACGATTAACCATTTCAGCACGTTGATTACCACCACCACCAGCAGTTTCTAACAATCGGCTCACTACATTGAATACTTGATTTCCTTGAACTCCTTGCATAAACAGACTTAAATCAAATTTCTTATAAGTCATATTTGTTGAAAATGCATAAATGAAATCAGGGTTAGGATTTCCAATGATTACACGATCAGCATCAGTTAATTTGTTGTCGCCATTAACGTCCTTGAATCTTGAGTTACCAGGAATTGAAGATGGCATATGACTTGCTGCGATATTATCTGTCTTTTGCCAAATTCCATCAAATACATAACCGAAGAACGATCCAACCGGCTCTCCGATTCTCAAAATTGAATTATTTGAAAATGCAGCATTACCACCACTATTTTCAGCAGGTATTATTTGCGTTTGTGTACCATCTAACTTGACCAATTTATTTCTGTTGAATGAAATGTTAGATGAAATATTCCAAGAAAAGTCTTTACTATTTGCTAAAACACCTGTTAAGCCAAATTCAAGTCCTTTATTTTCAACTTGTCCAAAATTTCCAAAGAAACTGCTAAATCCAGATGATGCAGGAATTGTTCTTCCTAGTAATAAATCACTAGTTAATTTATAATAAGCATCTACGTTAAAGTTTAATCTATTATTTAAAAGACTAAAATCTAAACCTGCGTTATACGATTCTGTATTTTCCCATTTTAAATCTGGATTAGGGATACCTTGTGCACCAATACCAACTGAACGAGAATTGTTAAATACGTAATCAAAATTACCTGTTGTACCTAACTTAAATAGCGATTGATATAATGGCACTTCAGCATTACCTGTGCGACCATAACTCAATCTAAGCTTTAAATCAGAGAAAGCATTTTGTTGTTTCATGAAATCCTCTTCAATTATACGCCATGCAAAGGCTAATGATGGGAAGAATCCATATTTGTTTCCATCTCCAAATCGGCTTGAACCATCTAGTCTAGTAGTTAAAGAAAGTAAATATCTTTCTTTGTAATTATAGTTTAATCTAGCTGTGTAAGAATCTAATCTCCATAAAGATTTATTTGTCGAAGTTGTTTGTGTAGCAGCTATACCTAAGTTATTCTCTCCTAATGCATCTGATGGGAAATTTGATGCACTTAAACCACTTCTATCTTGAGACTGCGACTGTGTTGAAAATACACCGGTAACATTCAATACATGATTTACACCGATATTTGGCTTCCAATTTAATACACTTTCATGTAGGTATGTAAATTGATCTACTATTCCGCGACCACCTGAACCATTCACAACTTTACCTGCTTGAGTTGTACGTGGAATGAATACATTACGTGTATCATTATAAATATCAGAACCTAAAGAGAATCTATATGATAAATTTTTCAAGATTTGAACCTCTGAAAATACATTACCCAAAATTCGTAATGTATTGTAATCATTTTTAATATACTCTGCCATAGCCAAAGGATTCTCTGCGCTACCTGTTCCTGCATAATAGGAATTGAATTCAACTGGATTAGTATAAAAGCCTGAAGAATTATAAACTGGTACTAATGGAGACATTAATAATGCTGTGAACGTAACTCCGTTCTCCTGAGCATTATTCACCACATTAGAATTTAACTTAGAAAGTGAAAGATTAGAACCAAATTTAACTTTAGAGTTTAATTGATGATCTAAGTTTACACGGAATGACCCTCTATTAAAATCAGACCCTTTAATAATACCATCCTGTGTGAAATAATTTGTTGCAATACTAAATTGTGTTTTCTCACTACCACCTGATACTGTTAATTGATTACTAGAAATTGGGGCATCTTTGAATAATTCTTTCTGCCAATTTGTTCCTTCTCCATATTTTCCAACGTTAGGAAATCTTCCTGGAGTAAGCTCATTTTCAAAAGCAGCATATTCTTCACCATTCATAAGTGGTAAAATACGATTGACACTTTGCATACCATAGTAAGACTCAAATTCAACCTTAGTTTTACCTGATTTACCTCTTTTAGTTGTTATAAGAACCACACCATTTGCACCTCTAGATCCGTAAATTGCAGTTGCTGCAGCATCTTTCAATACTTCTAATGATTCAATGTCATTTGGATTCAAACCAGCTAAAGCATTCATACCATTACTTTGATTTCCACCAAATCCCGGCCCACTTGGGGAAACAACCGCACCCGAAACAGGGAAGCCATCAATAACATAAAGAGGTTCGTTTGAAGAAGAAATTGAGTTTCCTCCACGAATTCGAATACTTACCGCTCCACCAGGTGCACCTGAATTTTGAGTAACCTGAACGCCTGGAGCTCTTCCTTGTAAACCCTGATCTAGGGATACGATTGGCGTTTGCTTTAATTCAGTAGCTTTAATTGTAGAAACAGAGCCTGTTAAATCACTTTTTTTAACAGAACCATAACCAACAACTACTACTTCATCTAAACCAATATCATCTCTTTTTAGAGAGACATCAACTTTGGATTTTGATCCAATAGAAATATCCACTGATTTAAATCCGACAAAACTAAATCTTAATTTACTATTAGGCTTCACATTTTTAAGTGTGTAATCGCCATTTTTATCTGAAACTGAACCTGCATTTGATCCAATTACAAAAATGTTAACCCCTGGAAGACTAGAGCCGTCTTCAGATGTAACATTGCCACTAACAGTTAGGCCCTGACCAAAAATTTTGGAAAGACCTAAGAACAGAATAATCCCAAAGGTTAGGGAGTACTTGAGTAGTAATTTATTCATGATTAAATATTTAATAGGTATAAAAAAAATTATATTTTTAAGGTAGGCAGTTCTTGCTTTTGGGATAAAAATGAAATTTATGCGGTTTAACGCTTTATTAAATATATACCCATTAGAATGACATCAACAAATTACAAAATGGCTATTTGTGTGAAATTGAGTAACAAAAACTATCGGAATCGCTTCCGGAAAGGCTTCCGGTAGATACAAAAAGTGTAATTATTTATTATTTTTGTATAAAATAATTTCAGGACAGTTTATGGGTTTTTTTTAAATTGCCGCGCATTGAATATTGCACAGTATTAGAAAAATACAATATAATATCTTATGATTAGATGTAAACATTGCAGCGAAATATCATTTATTCAAAAATCAGGATTCCAAAGAGGTAAACAGCGATTCTTATGCCAATCTTGCAATAAGTATTTTACTGAAGAATACGAGGATGATTCAGCAATTAAACCACGAAAAAAAGGGATTACAATATATGATATCGCTAAAGAATTAGGCGTTTCTATTTCAACGGTTTCAAGAGCATTAAATGATAGTAATGAAATTAATATCAACACAAAAAATGCAATCTTAAAAATCGCTCAAGATTTAAAATACCAAGCCAATAGTTTGGCACTCAATTTAGCAAAGAGTCAAACCAAATTAATTGGCTTAGTTATTCCTGAATTATCTCACGTTTTTTTTCCTTCAATCATTATGGGGGCACAAGAATATTTGAATAAATACAGATATAATTTGATTATTATGCAGTCAGATGAGGTTTATGCAAATGAGCTACTTAATATAAAAACCTTATTAGATACTCGTGTAGATGGTTTACTGATTTCATTAACAAAAGAAACCAACAATTTCGATCATATACAAAATGCTATTGACTCTGGGGTTCCTGTCGTATTATTCAATCGAATAACAGAACAGATTGAATGCAATAAAATTGTTGTGGATGATTATCAAGCAGCATTTAATGCAGTAGAGCATCTAATTACAAATGGATATAAGAAAATAGCCCATTTGTCTGGTCCTCAAAATTTAGATTTATGCCAAAAGCGATTAAAAGGATATTTAGATGCATTAAAGAAACATAATCTTCCGATTCAAGATGAATATATTTTGTTTGGTGATTTAACAGATAATCAAGCTAAAATTTTTGCCAAATATTTACTTGACTTGCCAAACCCACCTGATTCAGTATTTGCCATTAATGACCCTTCTGCAATTGAGATATACAAATACGCAAAAGAGAAAAAAATGAAATTACCTGAGCAACTTGGTATCGTTGGGTTTAGTGACGATCCTATTTCGGAATACCTTGAACCTAGTTTAACAACTATCAAACAACCTACAAGAGAAATGGGACATGAAATTGCAAGTATGATTTTAGATCAGATTAAAACATCCAACCCCATATTTCAGACCAAAATATTAAATGCCGAATTAGTCATAAGAAATTCATCTATAAAGTAAACTGATTATTTGGAATTAATAACGTTTAGCAGAATTTAGACTACTCTTTCAATTTAATGGCCACATTAACTGAATAACTTCGCTTATTAATACCTAAAGCTCCAAATAGAACTTTGGGTTTTCCGTTATCAAAGTAAATCCATGGGCGTTCTAGTTTGTCATCAGACTTTGAACCATTTGAAAAATTGATACTATACGGTACCACTTGAGGATTTATAGTAGGTTCCCAATTAACGCCATCCTTTGAATTTAAAAGGGCTAATGCGGCTTTCTTATTTGTAAATGCTCCAATTACATCAGTCACAATTGCATAAATTTTCCCGTTCGAACTCCATAAGAATGGGTCTTCAGCAATCATCCAAACATTTTCGTTATCCTTTTGTTTAGCTTGAAAGATTGGCTCCGGATGCTTTATAAAAGGCCCTAACATTGATTTGGAAAATGCTACGCCAAATCGAACTTTGCCTCCCCGTAACGCCCCCGTTTTTTTAGCTACCTGTTTATAAACTAATACAACTTTGCCTTTGTTATCAACAGTTATAGCAGGATTAGAAACCATTAAAGCATCATACGCAGTTGAGTCTCTAGATACATCCAAGACAGGTTTATCAAATCGCTGCCAATCACCTTCTAAATTAGTTGTAACCGCAACACCAATTCGTTGATTATTTCTATATTCCCACCAATTATTATCTTGCATTGAGGCAGGCATGTTTACAACTGAATTTCCAGTTGTACCCATATAATACAGATAGTATTTACCCTGATATGCTAGAACAGCAGGATTGTGCGTGCATATACCATCCCAATATTGCGAACCCCTTCTTTCGAAGACCACTTTCACATGCTTATATGGCCCATCAGGTTTATCAGCCTTAGCTAATGCAATTTCAGAATTAGGTATCCAGGCATAATGACCATATACTCGCGGCCATCGACTATAGAACATATAATATTTTCCATTTTTACCTTTAATAACTGACCCACACCAAATGTTAAAAGTCGAATCACTAAAAATATTGTCTGATGCGATTGGAAGAATTTTTTGTGAAAAATCAATGTGATCAAATTCCGTAGAATTATCCTTGTTTTGAATTTTTCCTTGGCAAATCAAACGTTCAGGGATTATGACAAAAAGGAGCAGAATTATAATTCTCATTTGTAATCAGCTATTTTAAACCAATCAAAATCCGCTGGTATTTTATTTCCAGAACCTCGATTAAACGAATATAAACCAACCATCATACCCATAAACCCCCAATTGGGAGTCCCTTGATCACTCAAATAGGACGCATCAAGTATTTCACCAGCACTTAACCAATTTTTGTTGTCATAGCTGTATTCAAATACTCTTATTAGTTTATTTACCCGTAAACGCAAAAAAAGATGTGAGACTTTACGAATGGACGTTAGTTTACGAACAACCGGAATGCCATACTTCATTTCCTCTAATGATAGCTCCCAATCTCCATGTTTACCTTTTTGCCACCCTAATCTTGCGTAAGTTTTAGTATCATAATAACATGTCAATCCAGCCTGCTCAGTCGTTTTTGGTTCAAAACTTAATTTAGTAGATGCTGTATATTTCAACCAACGTTCTCTCTGTAAAATCAAATTACGACCTAGTAAGGTATCTATATCAAAATCTCCTGAATATAATCTCAAATTCCCCTTTTTCTCCGTTAAACTAAGATTAGCATAAAGTGGATTTCTTCTGAATTGCCATTGTATATTTAGCTTAGGATTGTTAAACTCATCCGAATAATTATTAATCACTTTTGCTTCTTTCAATTTTGGTTTAATAGCAATATCAAGTGGTTGCCTACTAGGTTCATCTACTGGCCATCCATCCTGAGTCCAATTCAATCGAATTAATGAGGTTTCTCTCCCTAATTGGCTAACCCCTTTTTGATACCGCTTTTCGGTGGATGCAGATGGGAGCCACCTTTGAGATAAAACCATCGTAAACCATTCATCTAATTGTGTTTTAAAAAGCTTGCCATGTCCTTGGTGAAAATTGATCCCTGCAGTATTCTTCTGCGTAAGTAAAGGATTGTAAGGGGAATTTTCGTAAGGTCCTAGAACATTTTTAGACCTAGCAACTAGCATATGATGACCATTGAATAACCCACCAGATGCTGCCATTGTTAAGTAATAATATCCAGATTTATATAAGAGATGAGGGCCTTCTGGGGCAGCTTTTTTCCCTTCTGTTTCGATCCAATATGGGCCATCAACTATAGAATTAGCATCTTTATTTAACTTGACAATCTTTGTTCCATTTCCTTGTGGAATTCCTGCCGCATAAAGCATATAATGTTCGCCGTTCACGTCTACAAAATGAGAAGGGTCATTCCCATTATCAGTAATTTGAATTGGTTTTGACCATGGTCCTAATATGTTTTTTGATTTAACCATGTAATTACCACGCACATTATAACTTCTGTCTTTTTTTAATTGAACCATACAATAAAACACGTAGAACTCCCCGTTGTAATAAGATATATCTGGTGCCCACACGCCCATTCCATCCCAATATTTGGTCAAATCAAACTCTTCGCTTTTAGTAAAAACATGTCCAATTTGTTTCCAGTTAATCAAATCTTTAGAATGCGAAATGATTATTCCAGGAAAATATTCAAATGTAGAATTAACACAATAATAATCTTCACCAACCCTCACAACAGAAGGGTCAGGAAAAAAACCTTGAATTACAGGGTTTACAAACTCATTTTTATTCAAGACAGGATTCCATCTTGTGTCAGTATTTTCTTGCGCCATTAAGTGCATCGAAAATCCTAATAGGCAAACTGCAGTCAATGAGTAAAACAATTGATTTTTTAAACTTTTTAACATCTTTCCTAATTTATATTCCATCTGCTTCTTTCAGTTCCCTTTCTGATGCCCCAATTTTGGGCAAACATATAATTTCTAGTTTTTTAAATTGATCAAAATCATTACCTAATTGACCCTTAACGATATCTTTGAATTTTATTGGGTACTCAGACGTAATTCCAATTCTTCGCATATCGATATCCTTGAATCCTATTTGATAAGCAGGCGAATTTTCATTTAATCGAAAATCTCCATTATTGATATCCCTAAAAAGAGGGTCGGCAATGATACTATTTGCATCAGCACCTCTTGTACGATAATATGAAACAGCAGACTTTCCGTGATCCGCCAAATTGACATCGAAGTATAAATTTTTATCAATATTACATTCCTCCAATTTCAATTCTGTCAACTTCCCCTTAATACTTCCTTGTCTGTAAAAAGTATTATGAGATGTAACTTTATAAAAAATATTATTTTGTATGGTACAATTGGTGTAAGGTGGCATTTTGTCTCTCGTAAAGACATCCATAATACTAAAATAGCCTATAAACATCCGATTTGTTTTACCAGCCGAATTCTCATAGACGATGTCATGTATATCAGCTATGATATTGTTATAAGCATTGTTTTCGTAATATTTAAGGTTTATTCCCCCTCCATTACAATTATAAATCACGTTTTCTGCAATCGTGGTATTTTTTATAAAAGCATCTGTTCGAATCGCCTGTTGCATACCAACTCCATTCAAATGATGTATATAATTTCTTCGAATGATGTTCCCATCTCCGACATCTGAGAGATAAATAGCATTTCCATCAAAGCATTTTTGCATAACCAAAAAGACTTCATTGTCTTCAACTAAATTGTTGCGCGTATGGTAGTACGGGGATGATTTTGGCCACTGAGTAAAATAAACAAAATTGTTAAAATTATATTTCAATGTGTCATCTTGATATAATGCTTCAGGAGCTATTTCATCTGTTCTTAGTGAACCAACTTGTTCCCGATTTTGACCTTTTAACATGAAAAACATTGGACGTGTGCCGCTAAGAACAATCGCATCATAAGGCAGGTGATGTAGTTTATTATTTTGAATGATGTTTTCACCACTTTGTGAAAGCATAATTCCATTTGATTGATAATAGAATTCGCCACAATGATGAATTTGATTGTTTAAAATCCGATTTGACTTATTGACATTCAACTTGCCTGGTCCGTAACCACAAAGTAATATGCCTGTGCCACCAACATAATCAATTAAATTATTTTTGATCAAATTACTTTGGGCGTGTAAATCAAGCCGAACACCTGCACTAGCTGAATTTGTTAGTCGGCAATTACTTAATTCGCAATATTCTACATCGCGAAATTGAACCATCGCATTTGACTTGTTCCACATATCCCACTCATGCTGCAAGCCAATATCTTTTGATGATATAACCTCTCGTTCTGCACGCGTAAATGTCAAATCTTTAAAAGCGATATTTCGAACAATACCACCTGTTTCATGGCCATCTACTATAATATAATTGGCCAATAGGGGGAACGTAACATTGCCTGGAGTTCCATTTTCTGGCCAATAATACACGAGTTTTTCTTTCGTATTAACTACCCATTCCCCAGGTGTATCAAGATAATCAATTGCATTTTCCACACGGCAACTACCTCCATCCATAGCATGTAAATGTTTGTCAATTTTACCCATCGGGTAAGTGGCAGGGATTGTTGTGGTAGCAACACCACTTTTTTCATCAACTGAAGCCAAAGTCAAGTAATTCGTTACATAACCGACATTTGGTTGTACAAAAATCTCTATGTCATTCAGGTTCTGCCAGCTTTTTATCATCCCAGTAGGAAACCAAAGCGAATTTCTATCTGCATTAATCATCCCTTTCCAATCTACACCCCCACCGTCACCTCCTGATATTACTTTAGTTGGCTCAAATCCATTTGAACGCGCGCGCTTGAGTAATTTCCCATTATCATAAAGTGTATAAAATCGTTCCTTACCGAGTGGCATTTCAGGCATCTTTGCAACAAAAACTTTGCCTTTTGCTTTTGCGGGGAGATTAGTTACGGATTTTGCTAATTGCCAACCATTAATCACCGCATCAGATGAAAAAACTGGATTTTCATTTGGATAAGCTTTGTAGACAATTTGAAATGAATCATAATGACTATCTAGTGGAGAAAAAATTTCAGTTTCTGATAATTGATATTCACCTCCTCTAATTAGAATGAAAATATTTCGATACAAATCTTTTTTTATAAGCCTGACCTCATTTTTAGCTCTCCCTAAAGAAGCGAATGGGCCATCAGTTTGTGTAGCATTCGGTTCAGGCAATTTACCACTCCATAAGTCATTGCCTTTGGTAGAAACATAGAAATCAGCAAAAGGGGGATCTTTCTTTTGAGCAACTAATTGATTAACTGAAATCAAACACGACCATAAAAATAAGTATGTTAAATTTTTCATAGTTTTCGGATTTATTGATTCATTATTAGTAAATCAGGTTTTCTTGATACTGGCAATACCTGCAGGTATTGTAGTTTACCATCTTTTAAAATTCCCTCAATGGTAGTGTTGTATGGTGCATGCAACTTAAATGATACATTCCAATCTTTAGGCCATGCAGGGAATAATAGCATCTTTTTACCATCTGTTTGTAATAACATTTCTTGAAGTCCAATCATACCGCTTCCTCCCCAATTATGGTCAGGCACCCAGTCGTGCCCAGGTCCCCAAAATGTTGGAAATCTCCTGTCCGAGTCCTTTAATTTTTTTATGGTAATGCTTGCTGCTTCATCCGTTAAACCGAGTCGAGCGCAAAAGATTGCATCTTGATGCCAGCTAATATGATTTTTCTGAATTGGAAGATCATATCCATATTTCCATGTGTTTATTGCTACATCTAAATCGGGTTTCCCTACTCCATAAATCCCATAAGGAAATACGGGGTATAATTGAGTGAGCTCTTGATTGTTTATCCTAGCCCAAGTAACGGCTGGAGAAATAACCTTAACCCCATTTTTTTCACGAAAGGAAATAGCTGGGATTCGTTTTAACATTCCTGTCCAATGATTTCTTTTATCCTCTGAAATGTATTGGGAGGGCAATTCAAGAAGTCTGGATAGCACAGTTTGCAAACCCGCGATCGTGGATGTTGAATTATAAGCCATTTTATAAGTTTCAGCACCAGTGCCTGGATATAAAATGAGTTTACCTTCGCTATCTAAGGCTTGACGTCCTCGCAACAAAGCTTCTCTCTGGTAGTGTTCATCAAAAAAAGTCAGACAACTTTCAATAAATGGTATATACTTAGAAATATCCTCTCCGGTATATCTCTCTACATCTAACATCATTAAGCAAAATTCCATCTGTGTATCCCACAAATATTCAAGCCAATAATTGTATTCTACACCTTTATTAAAAGAGTCCGGACGTTTCCAACCGTAAGATGTCGCTAGTGGAAGACCAAATTGCTCTAATTGCTCCGTAAATGATGCTCCTTTGTGCCCCCAATAAAACTCTGTTCGTTTTTCTGCGTTACCTAATGCCCTCAAATAAAAATTAAGTTGAGAAGGTAACATATCAAAATCCCCACTTTTAAACATTGGGAAATATACTAGCCTTTGATTTTGTGCAGTATGTGTGCCACCACCCCAATTTCTATGATCTGGTGTAAATGGTAAGTTTTTGTCCACATAACTAGGATCAAAAGTGAAAAGACCCCCATTGAATTTGGTGGGGTATTTACCGTAAGCATTGCAACCTAGCTGATATCGAAAAAGTTGATAATTGCGGCCAACTTGCCATTCTGATGAATTTTTATCAGTGTTTATGGAAATGTAACTTCTATTCCAGAATTCCCCCCACCACTTTTGGGAATTTAATGCGGCTTGCGATGAATTCGTATAATCACCATTTTCCAGATTTTTCAATCCACTTTTCCAAGTATCTAAAGATTGTGCGTTGTCAATATGTAAATAGACTTTAATATGACTCTTTCTAGAAGGGCTTTTACTCACTAATTTCCAACCTTTGAATTCTGTATCTGCATATTTTCCATTAATTATATTGGATGATTTCATATTTTCACCAACCATCATTCCGCCAAAAGTCAATTTGTCAAGTGGGTCCCAAAGTGAATCTTTTATGGAATTTAAACCTTGTTGTTTTACAGTAATATCAAAGAGAGATTCATCTCTATTTCGATGATAAAACAGTACTTTATTATCTGAAAACTGAATGGAATCTTTACGTATAATAGCATTAATGGGGGCATCTCGAAATCCAAGACTTGCATTGGTCATCCGCGGATTTGTCCATTCTAAATCTTTAATACGCCAATTTTCATAAGTCACTTCAACTGTAACAGGATTATTACTCTCCGATTCCACATGAATCACAGGCCTGAATACATCTACCCAAATTTTGATTAAAGATTTCCTGCCATTCTTTTTGCCAGAAATCTCAACATACCCTTCTTTTAGTTTCAACTCTTGTCGAAATTCAGTGCCATCAAAGGGGTTTGGAGATAATTTTAATCGAATTCTTCCAAATTTTGGGAATACATTGTTTTCGTCAAATGCTCCACTTCTTGACATATAAAATAGAATTTCTCCATTTTCTGTCCATACATTTAAACCAATGTCTCCGCCACCGCAAGGCATTGATTCCGAAGAATTTTTACTTTGTGTATTCCAGGCTAAATTGTACTGATTTAATTCAAATTTTTGACCAATCAGATTATTGCAAACAATCAGAATAATAAATAAGCCAATTTGAAAAACTGAAGCTTTCATAAATTTAATACAAGAAGTTAAACAAGGTTAGAATGCAACTATTACTTTCTAGTTCTTCAATTATAATCTGGATTTAGCCTTTCTCAACTCCTCAATCCACATTTTCAAATGTTAAATTATTCCGATCGAAATAGAACAAATTCTCCAAGTGCCGGTGCTTCTTTTTGATTTTCTAGCAATAACCTGAATTTTCTGGCTTTAATCGATTCAAATTGTTCAGTTACACCCGTACCTTCAGAGGTTTTTGAAATTATAGTTTTCCAATTCTTTCCGTCCCAAAATTGTAAACTATATGGTTGCTTAACTCCCGACCAAGGATGCCATGGTTCAACTAATGAAAATGCATTAATAGAAAGTATTTCCCCTAAATCAACTTCCAAACTTGCTGTAGTTGATCCTTTTTTTGCTCGCCAATTTGAATTTGGATTACCATCATTTAAGCTGCTAATCTTCGTTAAGCTATCAGTAGAACTTGCCATAAATGTTTTACCTGCTGTTGGTAATGGAGATACCTGAGGTTCTCCTTCAAATTCAATAGCGATGACAGAACTGATTTTGTCTGGAGCATAAGATGGCAATTGTAATTGATTGCTATTTTTGGACGCGATTATTTTTAAATTTTTCTTCGGATCCGCCAATAAATAAGCCTTTTTTAATTTATTGCCTATAGGTACATCAAGCTTACCATTTTTAGGCCAGTCAAATACATGAAGATAAATTACCTGACCTTTTCTAGTTGCCCTACCCCAAGATAAAAAATGAAAAGGACTTGCACTTGTACCATAAATAGACTCTCCATTTAATTGTAACCATTCGCCAATTTCTAATAGGTTTTGTTGACACACTACAGGAATGATACCTTCTGCATTTGGGCCCACATTAAGCAAGAAATTACCTCCCTTACTTACGATATCAACAAGCTTTTGCGTTAATTCTTTAGTTGATTTCCAGCGATCATCCCAAGCGTTAAATCCCCAGTGGCCATTCATGGTCATACATACTTCCCAATTTCTACCAGGAAATCCAGTTGCAGGTATAAATTGTTCAGGTGTTTCTAAATCACCACCCATACCTGCTCCTAATCGATTATTTGTGATTAATTGCGGATATTGTTTTACAACATTTGCCAGTTTTTGAGTCATACTCTTAGTCATATTTGTAGGAGTATCCCACCATAATACAGCGACATCACCATAATTGGATAATATTTCTTTTACTTGTGGTAAAGCGATTTCATCTATATATTTATCCATATCACCTACATGAGAGCTATCCCACTCCTTATTTCCCGAGACAGCTCCGCCAGGGTGATACCAGTCTTGGGCTTGAGAATAATAGAACCCGAGTTTCATGTCATGTTTTCTGCAAGCGTCTGCTAATTCCTTTAGTATATCACGTTTAAAAGGCGTTGCATCAACGATATTGTAAGGGGATGCTTTAGTGCCAAACATTGCAAATCCATCATGGTGCTTGCTCGTAATTACTATATATTTTTGACCAGCAGATTTAGCTAATTTTACCCATTCCTCAGCATTAAATTTTGTTGGATTAAATTCTTTAGCCAAAGCGGAGTAAGTTGTTCTTGGTATTTTTGCCGTATGCATAATCCATTCTCCATAAGTAGTTGTATTTTCCCATTTACCAGCTGGAACAGCATAAATACCCCAGTGAATAAACATGCCAAATTTTGCATCTTTCCACCACATCATTTTTGGATTATTTTCTTCCGTTAATACTTTAGCATCAACATTTTGCGAGTTGGCACTAAGGGAAAACATCAATAGGAGTAGACTTGTGATGTATTTTTTCATTTTCTTAATAGGTTAAAATTTGTAATGTATTGTTTATTTATTTTTAATTCTCAATAAAATTCAAATCTCTACCATGGGTTTCTTCGATCGTATAAATAGCTATACCGCCAAATATGAAACAAATTAATCCAACAATTGAACCTGAATAAATAACCCCAATACCTGGTTTAAGATTTCCGTATAACATAGTCATAATCACAACTGTACCTCGAACCATATTAGGAATTGTAGTTGCAGCCGTTGCACGTAAATTAGTGCCAAACTGCTCAGCTCCAATCGTGACAAACATAGCCCAATAGCCGATTCCTATTCCCATTAGCAAGCATCCACCATAAAGTTGAGTTGATGTTTTAAGTCCACTAAAGAGATAAAGAATTGCAAAAAATAACGCAAAAACCATCATGATGCCTACAGCCTTTTTGCGTGAGTATAAAATATGGCTAAGAACTCCACTCAACAAATCACCTATCGACAAACCAACGTAACACCACATAATTGACAAACCGGGTTTGACGTCTAGAATACCTAACGCTTTACCAAATTCATTACTAAAAGTTGTTAGTATACCAATGACAAACCAGGTGGGTAAACCGATAGCGATACATTTGAGATATTTCTTAAGCCGATTTTTGTTAGTAAAAAAAGAAAAGAAATCACCTCTTTGTACATGTTTTTGCACTTTAATTGCTTCAAAAGTTCCGGATTCAAAAACTCCAATTCTTAACAGCAATAAGGATATACCCATACCTCCGCCAATGAAATAAGAAGTCCTCCATTCAAATATTTCAACAGTAAAATAGGCAAAAACAGCACCTAATAGGCCAATTCCTGCTACCAAAGATGTTCCAATAGCACGTAGATGTTTTGGCAAACTCTCAGAAACTAAAGTTATTCCAGCCCCTAACTCACCTGCCAAACCAATTCCTGCAACAAAACGAATAAGTTTATACATTTCCGGATTGTTCACAAATCCGCAAGCAATATTGGCTAAAGAGTAAGTCAAGATTGAACCAAATAGAACTGATAAACGTCCTTTTTTATCTCCTAATACTCCCCAAAGTATTCCTCCGAGCAAAAGGCCTGTCATTTGCCAATTAAGAATACTGGCTCCAACTGTGGAAACATCAGCTTCGCTCAACCCCAAATCTTTTAAACTAGGGATTCTTACGATACCAAAAAGAAGCAAATCATATATATCTACAAAATATCCTAATGCAGCAACAATTACAGGAATGCTGAATAACTGATTAAATGTAGAATTCTTAGATGACATTATGTTATTTGTGATATATACAACGAATGGTATAACCGTAATGGCTAACTTTCATCACAAAATTAGGAGGCAATCAATACAGCGGATATTGAAATTTTATTAAAAACCAATGATATATTATTAATAAATCAGACAAATGCATAAATAAATATCAATTTTTCTGAATTTCAAAAATGATTATTCTAAATGGAATGATTTTCGATAGGAAAGAGGAGTCATTTGTTTCGTTAATTTAAACGCCCGATTAAAATTAGACATATTTACAAAGCCTGATTCAAAGGCAATTTGATGAACCGATAACTTATTTTCGATTAATAATTTACAAGACATTCCAATTCGGACTTCCGTTAGATATTGAACATAAGTCTTCTTCATTCGTCCTTTGAAGTATTTACAAAAATTTGATACAGACATATTTGATAATGAGGCAATGTCTTCCAGGGTAATTCTAGCTGCAAAATTTGTAATTGTATAATCGATGACCTGATTTAAGCGATCTACATTTTGCTTATCAACTTTTACCATAAACAAACTTTTAGACATAGGTATGAGATCCGAAGAAGTACCTAACAGATCTAATATTCTAATCAATGTAATTAACCGATCTAATGAGTTATTAGCATTAAAGAGAACGTCTAAATAAACCAAAACCTGGTCTTTGGTAATGCCAACAATTTTTAGTCCATACGAAGATTGTGTTATTAAATTTTGAACGTTCTTGAATTCAATCTTTCTCAGCATATCGTTCCCTAAAAAGCTAGGTAAGAATTGAACCACTTGCGCAACCGCTAACTCAGAATCATCATTCTGATTTTTCCAAACATGAGGTAAATTAGAACCTACCAATATCAAATCGCCATCCTCAAAATATTCTATGTGATCGCCTATAAATCGCGTTCCTCTTCCCTTAACAATATGTGTTAATTCTAACTCTGGATGAAAGTGCCATTTATTATAAAACTGTGAAAATTGGTCGATTTTTGCAACGAAAGCTTCCTCTGACTGAGATTCTACTTTCTTAAATATAGGCTTCATATTGAATGATATTTACTGAATGTAATGCTATATTAATAATATATCATTACAATTTGCTAAGATTTGGTAAATTTCACCTTCCTGTAACGTCTAATTTTGGCATGTTGATTTACAATTACCTACCACCAAACATATGACTGCTGCGCAAGAATCATTCTACATTCAACAATTTAAACGCGGCGATAATAGTGCGTTTCAAATCTTATATCAACATCATTACAAGAGAATTATACAGTATGGGCGCTCTAACTTTCCTAACAATGAGGATGATATTAAAGATGCCTATCAGGACATATTCATGTCCATATGGAAAGCAAGGGAGCGCTTGCATGATGATGTTGTTTTAGATCATTACCTAAAGAGAAGTCTAAAAAACAATTTGATTAAAGTAAAGAAAAAGGAATTGAAATTCCATAAAATTCCTGTCTCTAACGAATTAGAAGGTAAAGAGTTTCAAGAGGAAGAGAACTACATAACAACAATTATTAAGGACGAAATACAATTTAATAAAGATGAAATTTATAATAAAAGATTAGATCTCCTTACTAAAAGACAGCGGTTTTTGTTCACCGAAAGATTCATAAATGAGAAGTCTCCAGAAGAAATTATGGAAGAACATAACTTAGCTCGACAAACCGTTTACAATACAATATATAACTGCCTCACAATTCTTAGGACAGGTAAGAAATTGAAGAAATATTAACAACTCATTTAAAGTTTAGACCAATGTTACACAAACCCCTAGTAAATTACTAGAGGGTTTTTTGTTTAATTTCATTGATATTTCGCTTAAAATGAATGGAGGGACATCAGCCCCTCCATTTTCAATAATAAACTACTGCGGAAATTCCCGAATCTGCAAACTAGTTGGCCACTCCGCCAGTTCGCCACCAAAACACTAATTTATTCCCATTTTTCAAGACCCAATTTGGGCACAATCCCTAGGTAATTATTGAACTCTTCTCTGATCACGTGCCTTACATAATCCACTTCTGAGGGAATTGTTGCTATGCTATCATGAACAGTAAAGAATGGCAAACTAGGCTTCTCTGCTGTGATTCTCTTTGCAACCACTTCAATGATTAAAGTCCTCTCTAAACGCTGCATAATGTGTGACAATAGCACGTAATCTTCCTTCTTTAGAAATTCAAATAAGCGCGTTACGGAAGGGAATGCCTTGCTGATAAGCTTTTTCTCATCCCAATAATCCTGCTCATTAGAAGAATAAATGTACTGAAAGAAGCTACTTTTTACCTTTCGCTTGTCAAACGGTTTACCAGGATAGATTTTCCTAAATACTTTTTTGTAAAAAAGGGAAGATTTTGCAAATGAAATATACTCCATACTGTCTTTATTCAACGATTTTAACAAAAAAGTTACACACATAGTATATTGTTTTATGCTGTCCATCAATTCATCAACATGTTCATATGCTTGTATACCATGTATTTTGATGTCTTGTTTAGGTATTTTATAACCAGCAATGATGTTCATAGCACTAGGTATCTTGTAAATGTTTAATCCATGGTGTCCATAGGTCCAAAATTCGGCTCTTAAAAGACATGTGCTCAGGAATGGTTGCGAGTTCCTAACGTCTATATTCACTAGTTTTTGGCCATCATACGTAATGCATGACCTAAGCTCCTTTTTTAGGTTGGTCAAGTTACTGTGAAACCTTCCGATGTTATTATCCACGTCGCAATAGAAATGCTGCGCTTCAAGTTCTTCAACAACACCAAGGTTCTTTAGGAGTTTGCTTTTGGCTTTTGTTAATTCCTTAGGTTTGTAATTCTCTTTATTTGCCTCTACTTCAGCGTACATTTTCTTTAGGATCTTTCGCGCGCGTTTTGCTTCAATCTTTAATAAAGGATTAAACCATTTACCCAAATAAGAATAATTGGTTGCACCAGGAGAAAAAATCACTTTGTAGAATTGGTCAGATTCAATTTTTGCCCTAATGACATTATCCTTAATTGGGATCTCTTGGAAAGGACATTCGAAATCAATCATTCCTAGGTTGATGCAATATCCGTATGATTTCTCTTCAGGGATGTAATAATCCGTATCAATTATTCCATGGATTTTAAGATATTCGATATACTCCTTGTAATCATGGTGGAAATTTCGAAAATAGGCAGAATTAATGTTTACAAAGCCTTCAAATTGTTCAGATGTTGATTTGTAGCTTCGCGCCGTGATTAAATCTATGATGTAATAAAATACATCGATTTTAACCTTCTTTTTGAAAGCAGGTGGATGTTGCTCTAATAATGTAGGAATGGATAACCCTGAGGGTATCACCCAAAAGTATATGCCGTGTTTGTTAATCATGGTTCTAAAAGTTAAATAAAGCCCCCTAGGATAATCCTTCCTAGAGGGCTCAAATTGTTAATCAGGGAATTCGCGAATCTGCAAATGTTCTGGCCAATTTTCAATCTCACCACCGTGGCGATCTTTCTTGAATTGGAGCTCTTTGGACAAATGTGTCCCGAGTTGTTTCATGAATACGGCAGCATCAGTTTGCGTTTTTAAATCTTTGATAGCCTTCTCATACCATTCAATTTGAGATGGTCTGTAACGGAATTTACCTGTATCATTTCCTGATTCACCTCCAAGGATAACCCATTGAAAAGCATCAATGATTCGTTCCCCTTCTGCATTTTTAACTAGGAAATCCATTTCCTCCAAAAGAGGTTCTGCTGAGATGAACCTTACTGCAGCTGGAATTTTAGCTAAATCCTCTGCTCGCTTAAATGAGCTTTGAACCCCAGCAGTGACTCCTAACCACACGTTAGGATAACCATCTCCCCAGTCATCTGGTAGACATTGCTTAATCCGCTCAGGTCTCTTTGTAAGAATCAACCAGGTGTGATGTGGGGTTTTGCGTATAATATCCCACGCTTCTATACGCCATTCGTCAGCATCTTGTATAAAAAAGTCTGACATGGAACACGTGAAGATCCGTTTAGGTTCTTTCCATTTCAATGCAGCATTAAACGTTACTTTACCTGTCTTGCGTACCTTTGTTCCGTCACGTCCATAACGTGCTTCTTGGCGCATCATATAACAATGTAAACATTCGACAGAAACCTTTTGGCATGCAATCCAGAAATTGACGGTTGCATCCGTCCATTGAATAGTGGACTCTCTCATAATTTTAATTATTTATTTTGAAAAAATTAAGCATCGCAATTACATCGCTGTGCCGATAATAACATTTTGAACCAATTTGACTGAAGATAATCACTCCTGTATCTCTCCATTTTTGGAGCGTCTTTCGAGACACTTTCAAGAGCTCCATTAATTGTTCGGTATTATAGATTGGTTCAACCACCTCCGAACTTAGATTTGCTCGACTTATTTCTGCGAGCCTTGCATTAGAAATTTTCATTTGTTGGAAAATTTTAGTTTAACAAACGTTCCAACGGATTTTCCGTGGAAGTCCATAAATCGAATGGGTGTGTTGAAATAACCGCAGGAGGCCACACCTAACCTTTAGTCATTTCCATTCGCTGAATGAACGACACAAAAGTATGGAGCATACAAGTGTAAATACCTGTAAATGAGTGAGTAGACTAGAACAGAATTGTGTTCTAGTTAATTTCAGAAAGAATTAGGAATTTTATTAATCGAAGTCTAGGAAGTCATTAATTTTTCCTGCATTAATTGCATCAATTAATTCGTCCGTTTTATTAAGTATCTCCTTTAACCCAGCACCCTCATGCTTTTTCATTTTAATTTTACGATGGGAGGCGTGAATTTGCTTTAATTCGACTTGCTTGGGTTTTTTCTTATCCCAAATTTCAAATACGTTTGAAAAGTGGCTAAAGAGATCTAATCTCTGATTCTTTGTTAATCCAGACACTGAACTTAAATACGTTGCTAATGCGGAAAGCTGTTCAATATTTAATTTAAGAGGAAAACGATCATAATTAGGAGGAGACGAGCTTTGGCCTGCGTCATATTCATATTTATATTTTGAGAAAATTTCATTCTCTAACTCCTTATAAAACCGAACTAACGTTTTGCTATATAATTCATCATCGACTAAACCTGAATTTTCATCTAATTCATCTTTAATTAGAGCTAATGTCCTATCAATAAACACCTTAAAATCAAATGATGGAGGTAACTTATCCGCAATTTTCGTTATTGCTTTTATGATTTTTCTTTTGACTTCATTCAAACCAGATAATGCACCAAACTGTTCATCATCAAAAGAGCCTGTATTAGTTAATTGTAAAGCTGTATCTAGGTCTTCAACACATTTTTCAGAGCAAAATACATACGCATCAAAATCAAATTTTACGTTGATTTTCGATATTGTGCTATCCTGTCCTAGATGTAACTCCTCAATCTCTCCATTAAATTCAACAAATGATTTATCTGAAGAGAGATAAGGTAGGCTCATGAACTCTTCATTTTTCCCTTTCCACCAATCTAATCCAATATCACATAGCGTCTCGCTAATATAGTTATCTAATTTTATCCCCATTGCTGATTAGTTAAACACTTCCATTGCATCATCTAAATCCTTGTTAACGATCTTAGCATAGATCATTGTCGTGGAAAGATTAGAATGGGACATTAATTTGCTTACGTGCGCGATGTTCATTCCTTTTTTCAATGCTAACGTTCCAAAGGTATGTCGTGAAGTATGCGCTGTTACACGTTTTGAAATATTTGCTTTTGCCGTAATGATTTTTAAGTTTCTATTGATTAAAGCTGTTTTTGCAGATATTTGTTGTTTTAATACATTATTGGGAGCAGAATTTAATGCTTCATCCAATACCGGAAAAATAAAGCCTGTCGATTGATTACCTTTTCTGTACTTTGATAAAATCTCTAAAGCGATATTAGGAACTTTTATTGATAAATGGGATTTCGTCTTTTGAACAAACAAACTTAGGTTGATTCCATCAAAATCCTCCCATCGCAATGTTAAAAGATCAGAAACGCGTATTCCACCTGTAAAACTAGCAAACACAAACATATCTTGATGCACCTCCATGAGAGACCCCCTTTTAACACCTACCTTTTGCATTGCAAGAATTTCATCTTCTGTTAAAAAAACTTTTTCTACATTTTCCCATTTAAATGAATATTTAGTGAATGGGTTATTTTGCATCTCTATTACTCCTTCCTTAACAGCTTTATTACAAAGCATTTTAAATACTTTAAGATTGGAATGTATAGTATTGTTTGCATTGCCGATTGCCTGTAAATGCTTCACATACGTCTTTATAAATTCTACAGTCAATCCTCCAAAAGGCAATGATTTTCCTTTCAAAAAAAACTTCAGTTTATTTAACATTGAAACGGATTTCCTATGCGTATTATAATGTTCGACTGAATCCAATCCGTCTAAATAACCTTGAAAATAATCAAGAAAACTATCTGATCTTTTAGAAACTAGAGATTGCTTCACCTCACTAATTGGAATCGATGGATCACTCAGTTCCAACATCTTTGATTGCGCCTTCGAAAACATCGTAGCTAGGTGATTATTTGCCCTTGCAGAATTTGGGAATTTGCTTTTAAGACGCTTATTTTTTTCATCCCACATTTCTTCCTTTACCCAGATATCTAGTGAAATGAATGCTGAAGTTCTGTTTTTTGTT
>JACCDH010697981.1_pt1 | contig 36885 bp, 37 predicted proteins | sample 7442481 | NCBI WGS metagenome assembly JACCDH01 (sample SAMN15323433, study PRJNA562643) | freshwater metagenome | isolation source: river surface water | place: USA:Blue River Watershed | collected 2017-08-15 | reverse complement strand
CCTTTGGCGTCAATCGCCACATAACCCACATGGGTCAGAAAGGCCGCAAGACTCGCCTCATCGCGACGGCTGGGCGGCACGAACTCTTCGACCGCCTCACGCACAAAGGCGCGAAAGCCCTCATCGGTCAGATCGGCCCGCGCAGCCCCGATGATCCGGCCTTCGCCGGTCATCTGACCGCCTTGAAAACGGCGATAGAGACCCGGCAAGATCTTGCGGCGGGCCAGATCCCCAGTGCCGCCGAAAATCACCAGATCAAAAGGGTCAACGGGTATGACACGAGGGGCCATGGCGACATCCTGCCGGAATTGCTTCGGTTATGTTAGCGCTAACGGGCGCTTCTTACCCCCGTAGATCGCCAAAGTCTAGCACTGCTTTTCCGGGGCTCAAGCCTCCTCGATGGCCAGCCAGCGCAGGCGCCGGATGCCCGCCTCGGCCCCGAGCCGCGCAATCGCCTGTTCCATGGCACTGTCGGTCACGCCCTCGCCCTGCACGACAGCCCCCAGCGTCACGCCATCCTCGCCGGTGGCGGCAGTCAATTCTGACAGATGCAGCCCGTGCAGCGGCAGGTGCCGCAAGATCAAGGCCCGCATCGCCGCCTCGTCCGAAGGCGCGCAGGTCAGATCCACCCGAAAGGAGCGGGCGATTGGAACCCCGGCTTTCGTATGCTTTTTCAGAAACTTGACCAAGGGCCTTAGCCCAAGGTTCACGAAAACGACCAATCCCGTCAGGACCAGGGCATAATCCCAGGCGCCGATCCCCGCGATGACACCCACCGCCGCCGAACACCACAGGGTCGCCGCCGTGTTAAGCCCGTGAACGTTGAAGCCATCGCGAAAGATGATGCCCGCGCCAAGGAACCCGATGCCCGACACCACCTGCGCAGCCACCCGCGTGGGCGAGACCTCATTCGGCACCAGCTGCGAGAAGATCACGAAACCGGCGGCGCCCAAGGCCACCAAGGCATTGGTGCGCAAGCCCGCCATGCGCTGGCGCACCTGCCGCTCGGACCCGATGACCGCCCCGCAGGCCAAAGCCACGCCCAGATGCAGCGCGGCCATTTCTATCGGAACCATCCGGCCCCCTCCTCGATGACTTTGTCACTCGTCGAGCGGGCCACGACGAGAAGTCGAAGACGCCCGAGGAGCGGCCTTTTATGCGTCCAATTCCGCGTCCCAGTAAAGATAGTCCATCCAGCTTTCATGCAGATGGTTGGGCGGAAACCGTCGACCATGGGCCAGCATTTCAGCCGCCGTCGGCTGACGCGGCACCCGGTTCAGCGACAGGCCCGATTGGCGCAGAGTCTTGGAGCCTTTGCGCAGGTTGCAAGGACTGCAGGCAGCCACCACATTTTCCCAACTCGTGATCCCCCCGCGCGAGCGTGGCACCACATGGTCAAAGGTCAGATCGCCCTTCGATCCGCAATACTGGCAGCAGAATTCGTCCCTAAGAAAAAGATTAAAGCGCGTGAAGGCCACGCGCTTTTGGGGTTTGACATAGTCTTTCAGGACAACGACCGAAGGTATGCGGAACTCTTGCCTCTGGCTGCGCACCACATGGTCATATTCGGCCACGATCTGCACCCGGTCCAGTACCGCCGCCTTGATCGCCTCTTGCCAAGGCCACAGCGACAAGGGGTAGTAGCTGAGGGGTCGGTAATCGGCATTCAGGACCAGCGCCGGAAAGTGTTTCAGCGCCGCCGGGTCGCGCACGAACTGTGTCCTGAAATCGCCGTCCATTCCCGAGGCTTCCCCGTTTCCTGACCGTAACCCCACTATATCTGGGGTTCAGCGCAAGGCAAGCCCCAGATATGTGGCAAAATAGGCGACAGGCGTGACAGGAACATGACAAAGGCCCCGGATGGTCCGGGGCCTTTGCAGGATCATCAGGGCAATCAGCCTGCGGCGGTGACCGCGCGGCCGGTCAGCACCCGCACCAGATTGGCGCGATAGGCCGCCGTTCCGTGCAGATCCGAGATCATGTCGCTGTCATCCACCGCCAGACCCTTGACCGCATCGGCGCTGAACGACTTGGACAAGGCCGCCTCGCCTTCAGCCCAGCGGAACACGCCGTTGTTCGACGCCCCGGTGACGGCAACCCGCACGCCCGTCTTGAACTTGGCCACAAAGACCCCGGTCAGGGCAAAGCGGCTGGCAGGCTGGTTGAACTTCACATAGGCCGCCTTCTCGGGGATCGGGAAGGTGACGCCAGTGACGAACTCGCCCTCTTCCAGCGCAGTGGTGAACATGCCCTGAAAGTAGTCGTCTGCCGCGATCTTGCGTTTATTGGTCACCACGGTGGCCCCGCTGCCCAGAACCCCGGCCGGATAGCAGGCCGAGGGGTCGTTGTTGGCAATCGAGCCGCCAATGGTCCCGCGCGACCGCACCGCCGGATCACCAATGCCACCCGCCAGGGCAGCAAGCGCCGGATAATGCTTGGCGGCGTCCTTGGCCACAACGGCATGAGCCGTCGCCGCCCCGATATGCAGCCCGCCATCGCCCATGCAGACGCCCTTCATCTCGTCGATGCCGGTCAGGCTGACCAGAACCGAAGGCGCGGCAAGGCGTTGCTTCATTGTCGGCATCAGCGTCTGACCGCCCGACAGGGGCTGCGCCCCGTCCTGGCCCAGAAGTTTCGCCGCCTCGGCAATCGAGGAAGGTTTCACGAAGTCAAAGTTGTGCATCTTGTTTCCCTCCCCTTAACCGTTCATCGCCTGCCACACCCGACCGGGCGAGACGGGCATGTCGATGTGGTCAACCTTGTAGCCACCCGCATTGAGCGCATCGAGAACCGCATTGACCACCGCCGGGGGCGAGCCAATGGCACCTGCCTCGCCGCAGCCCTTCACGCCCAAGGGGTTATGGGTGCAGGCAGTCTGGCAGGAATAGTCCACGTTGTAGAACGGCACATCATCGGCGCGCGGCATGGCGTAATCCATGTAAGACCCGGTCAGAAGCTGGCCGTTCTCATCATAGGTCGTGCTTTCCAACAGTGCCTGTCCAATGCCCTGGCCCACGCCGCCATGCACCTGACCTTCCACGATCATCGGGTTCATGACATTGCCGAAGTCATCGGCACAATGGAACGCCACGACGTCCACCTTGCCGGTGCCCTCATCCACCTCGACCTCGCAGATATAGGCGCCTGCGGGATAGGTAAAGTTGGCCGGGTCGTAGAAGGCCGTCTCCTCCAGCCCCGGTTCCAGCGTCTCCAAGGGGTAGTTGTGCGGCACATAGGCCGAGAAGGCGATCTCGCCAAAGGTCTTGGCCTTGTCGGTCCCTGCCACGCTGAATTTGCCGTCGGCGAAGGTGATGTCGCCTTCCGCTGCTTCCAGCATATGGGCGGCAATCTTCTTGCCCTTGGCGATGATCTTGTCCACCGCTTTGGTCATGGCCACACCGCAGACCGCAAGAGAGCGCGAGCCGTACGAGCCCATCCCGAAGGGGATCTTCGACGTATCGCCATGGACGATTTCCACCGAAGATTCCGGGATGCCAAGCTTGTCGGCCACGATCTGGGCAAAGACCGTCTCATGGCCTTGTCCGTGGCTGTGCGCGCCGACCATGACCGAGATATTGCCGGTCGCGTTCACCCGAACGGTCGCCGCATCATAAAGCCCGACGCGGCTTCCAAGTATGCCGACGAGATGGCTTGGCGCGATGCCGCAAGCCTCGATCCAGGTCGACAGCCCCATGCCCCGCAGCTTGCCGCGCTTGGCGCTTTCGGCGCGGCGCTTGGCGAAACCGGCCACATCGGCCATGGCCATCGCCTTGTCCAAGGTCGCATGGTAGTTGCCGGTGTCATAGACCAGCGCCACCGGCGTCGTGTAGGGGAACATGTCAGTGGTGATGAAGTTCTTGCGGCGCACCTCGAACGGGTCAAGACCCAGCTCACGGCACATCTTGTCGATCACCCGCTCAAGGCTGTAGGTCGCCTCGGGCCGCCCTGCCCCGCGATAGGCATCGACCGGCGCGGTGTTGGTGAAGACGGTTTTCACGTTCACATAGACATGCGGCACCTTGTAGGGGCCGGCCATCAGCGTGCCGTGCAGGAAGGTGGGCGTGACGGTCGCAAAGTTCGACAGATAGGCGCCGACGTTGGCCATGGTCTCGGTGCGGAAGGCAAGGAAATTGCCTTCCTTATCGCAGGCCAGTTCGATCTTCGTCACATGGTCGCGGCCATGGGCATCCGACAGGAACGACTCGCTGCGTTCCGCCGTCCAGCGCACGGGCCGCCCCAGCCGCTTGGCCGCGGCCAGCACAAGGGCCTCTTCGCCATAGTGATAGATCTTCGACCCGAACCCGCCGCCGACATCGGGCGCGACCACGGTCAGTTTGTTTTCCGGGATGCCAAGCACAAAGGCCGCCACCAAAAGCCGCGTCAGGTGCGGGTTCTGGCTGGTCGTCGTCAGCTTGTAGTCGCCCGTGCCAGGGAAATACTCGCCAATCGAGGCGCGCGGCTCCATCGCGTTCGGCACCAGACGGTTGTTCACCAAGTCCAGCGTCGTGACATGCGGGGCCGATTTGAAGGCGGCGTCCACCGCGGCGCGGTTGTCCTCGATCCAGCCCCAGTCATAGCACTGGTTGTCGGGGATCTCGTCATGCACGCGGTTCGACGAATCCGCCAAAGCCTTGGCCATGTCGATGATCGCCGGCAATTCCTCGATCACCGTATCGTCGGCCAGTTGCTGGGCGGCGTCCTTGGCCTGTTGATAGGTTTCGGCCACAACGGCCGCATAGGCGTCGCCCACATGGCGCACCTTGCCATGGGCCAGCACCGGGCGCTTGGGCTCGCGCATCGGCTCGCCATTGCGTGACTTGATGAGCCAGCCGGCCGGATTGCCGCCGACATCCTTGAAATCCTCGCCGGTGAACACCGCAAGGACACCCGGCATTGCGGCAGCGGCCTTGGTGTTGATCGACTTGATGCGGCCATGCGCGACGGTTGACCGCACAAAGACCGCATAGGTCTGGCCATGCAGCGCCATGTCGTCGGTGTAAACGCCCTTACCCGTCAGGAAACGAACATCTTCGCGGCGCTTCGAGGACGCGCCAATCCCGTGATCTTTCGGCATGTGATCCCCCCCTTATTCGGCTGCGACGGTCTGGCCCGAGGCCGAGAGAACCGCCTTGACGATGTTGTGATAGCCGGTGCAGCGGCAAATGTTGCCTTCAAGATAATGGCGCACCTCGGCCTCGGTCGGCTTGGGGTTTTCGGCCAGAAGGGCAGCCGAGGACATCACCATGCCCGGCGTGCAGAAGCCGCATTGCAGCCCGTGATGGTCCTGGAAGGCCTGCTGCAGCACGCCCAAGGACCCGTCAGGATTGGCCATGCCTTCAATGGTCTTGACCTGCGCACCTGCCACGTCCAGCGCAAAGACGGTGCAGGATTTCACCGGTTTGCCATCGACATGCACCACACAGGCGCCGCATTGGCTGGTGTCGCAGCCGACATGGGTGCCGGTCAGACCGAGCCCCTCACGCAGAAAGGCCGAGAGCAGCGTGCGCCCCTCGACCTCGCCCGAAACGGCCTTGCCGTTCACGGTCATACTGACTTTCGTCATGGATTTCCTCCCTTGGACAGTCCTGGGTAAGTCTTTTGATTGTCGTGAAAATTTCGAAGATCACGCGCCGATCATGCGCTTGAACCAGCCCTTTTTCGGGGCCTCATCGTTGCCTTCGGCTTGCGCCTCGGCCTCTTCGGACCCCTCGGCGGGTCCTTCCAGGGCCTCTTGAAAACGGGTGAAGAACTCATCCGCCATCTTCTTGGCAAAGCCGTCGATCAGGCGGCTTCCAAGTTGGGCGATCTTGCCACCCACGCTGGCATCGACCGAATAGGCAAGCTCGGTGCCTTCAGCGACAGGCGTCAGCGTCACTTTCGCGCCGCCCTTGGCAAAGCCTGCAGCCCCGCCCTTGCCCTCGCCCGAGATGGTGACAGCCCGGCCCGGATCAATATCGGACAGCGTGACCACCCCGGTAAAGGTGGCGCTGACCGGGCCGATCTTTTGCTTGACCGTGGCCTCAAACCCCGTCTCGACGCTGCCGGTCATGCTTTGGCACCCCGGCACACATTGCATCAGGACGTCCGGGTTCAAGATTGCCGCCCAAACGGTTTCGGGGCTGGCCTTGATGGTTTTCACATCGGACAGTTGCATCACGAAAACTCCTCACTCCGCCCCCAGCCTAAGACGGCTGGGCCTGCCCGCGCTATGGTCCCTTGGTCGTAGTCCCAGCCAAAAAGGCGTAAAGTGCATCGGGCTGCACGGGTTTCATCAAAAGCCCAAGCCCAGCGGCCCGCGCCGCATGACCCAGGGCCTCACCCCGATCGGCCGAAATCAGCCGCGCGGGCAGGTCAGGCGCGCGGGCGCGCAATGCAACCAGCGTCTGGATCCCGCTCATCCCCGCGCCAAGCTGCTGATCGGCAATCAGCGCATCGGGCAGGATGCCCAGATCCTCGATCAGCGCCAGCGCCTCTTCGCCACTGGCCGCCTCGATCACCTGCACGCCCCATTTCTCCAGCAAAAGCACCATGGCGCGGCGCAGCTCGGCATCGTTTTCCACCAGCAAGACGATCCGCCCCTCGACCGAGGGGCCCGGCAGTGCCGCAAGCGGCGCACGGTCTTCGGGCCGGGGACCTTCGGCCAAGGGCACTTGCAGCATGAACACCGTGCCCCGACCGGGACGCGAGGACAGGCCCAGGGGATGACCCAAGAGCGCCGCCGCCCGGTCCACAATGGCAAGGCCAAGCCCCAGCCCTTCCGAGGCGCTGGCCCGACCGGCGATGCGATGGAACTCCTTGAAGATGTTTTCCTGTTCATCCTCGGGGATGCCCGGCCCGGTATCCCAGACCTCCAGCCGCAGCATCGCCCCGCGCGGCCGCGCCGCCACCAGAACCCGGCCCCGGTTGGTATAGCGGATCGCATTGCCGATCAGGTTCTGCAGGATGCGCCGAAGATAGCCCGCATCCGACAAGACCACCGCATCGCAGGGCCGCAGCGTCAACCTCAGGCCCTTGGCGGCGGCAAGCGGGGTGAATTCATCGGCCAATTGCGCCAAAAGCCGCCCCATGGCGATGGGGGCCACCGTCACCGCCGCCTTGCCGCTTTCCAGCCGCGAAATGTCAAGAAGCGCGGCCAAAATCCCCTCGACCGAGACAAGCGCATTCTGCGCCTTGCCCACCGCCTCGACCACAGGGGCGGGCAGATCGGTTTCCGGCACCGAGGACAGGAACAGCTTGGCCGCCGACAGGGGCTGCAAGAGATCATGGCTGGCCGCCGCCACAAAGCGCGAGCGCGAGGCATTGGCGCGTTCGGCCTGCGCCAGCGCATCCTCAAGATCCAGCGTGCGCTCCACCACCCGCGCCTCAAGCGTTTCCTTGGCCTTTGCCATGTCCTCGACCGCCCGGCGCTCGGCGGTGACATCGGTAAAGCTGAAGAGAAAGCCCTTGTCGGGCATTTCCTGCGCAAAGACGTCCAGGATCAGCCCCGGATCGCGGCGCAGCTCAAAGGTCAGGGGCGGACGCCCGCCGCGACCGTCCACCCAAAGCCCCAGCCGGTCCGCTGTCATCCCCTCGCCAAAGCGGAACTGCCGCGCCAGCCCGTCAAACAGCGCCTCGAACTCGGCCCCGACGCGCATCCGCACCATGGGCAACGCCAAAAGCACGCCCAGACGCGCATTCCACCCCACCAGCCGCCGGCCGGGATCAAAGATCGCCACGCCTTGATTGATATGGTCCAGCGTGGCCCGCACCAGCCGTTCCTGATCGTCCAGAAGCCGGCCCAGCTCTTGCCGTTCAAGCCGGATAAGATCGGTCACATCGGTTTGCAGCACCACCGTGCCGCCATCCTTGGTGCGATGTTCGCTGACCTGCACCCAATGGTCCCAGCGCATCCGCACATTGAAGATCACATGACGGTCAAGGTGCTGGCGGCGGCGCTGCACCGCCCAGGATTGCGCTGTCTCGCCCTCGGGCAGCTCCAGATCGGCCGAACGGCTGACCAGATCGACATAATCGGCAAAGCCAAGCCCCGGAACCAGATGCGGGCGCACATCGGACAGATGCACGCAGAACCGGCTGTTGCACATGACCAGCACATCGTCAGGGCCAAAAAGGGCAAAACCCTCTTGCACCGTTTCGATGGCATCGGCGAGGTTCTGGCGCGCGCGCTCGGTTTCGCGGTTGGCCTCTTCCAGCGCGGCGTTCGAGGCGTTCAGAAGATCCAGCGCGCGTTCGAGGTCGCGCGTGCGCTCACGCACCTGATCTTCCAAAAGCGCCGCACGCTGAAACTGGGCATAGGCCGCGCCGCCGTCATCGGCGATCTGTTCGACCCGCCGCATCAGCACCTTTGTAATCGCCAAGAGCTTTTCGATCTGGCGCTGCGGCGGGTCGGCGGGGTTGAGGATCGTATCGGTCACCGCCCACCGCCTTCTGCCGGATCAGGCGGATAGATCGCCACGCCGGTCATGGTCTGATTGACATGCATGGAATTCACCTGCTCGCCATAGGTGGAAAAGCCCACCACCCCATGGGCACGCAGCACGGCCGAAATCTCGCCGGTCTTTTGCTTTTCCAGCGCTTCCAGACGCCGCAGGATGCAGTCGCAGGCCAGAATGGCAGGCGCGGGCCCAGTGCCTTGCAAGCCCGCCAGCCCCGCGGCCAGATGGGCGGCGATGTCCTGCGGCTCGGCCAAGGTCAGCACCACGCCCTCGTCGATGGCCGAAAAGAACACCAGATCGCCCTCGGCGCTGACCTGCTGGATCGCGCGCACATGATGGGCGCCGCCAATGCGCACCACAACCGGATGGGCGGCAAAGGTGAAGGTGGTCAATTGGCCGGGGTCCTTGCCCAGGATGCGCGCATATTCCCGCGCCGCCGGTTCGGCATTGATGCCGCGCACACGCCGGGCGGCCGGATCGGCCTCGGTCACCACCATGCGCGCCTCGGTCGGGCGCAGATGGTCGAGGCTGAACACCCGAACCCGCGCCGCCGTGCGCACCAGCATCACGACCGCGGCATTTTGCAGGAACTGCCCTTCATGCAGCACAAAGGTCGCCCCGAACCGCGTGCCATCCCCGGCCGAGCCGCCGAACAGCGGTACCGGCCCCAGACCGCGCGCCAGGGTCGAGGCCAGCTCGTCCTCGCGCACCGAAAGCCCGTCCACCATGAGAAAGGCAAACTCCCCTTCCCAGTCGGGCCGCGCCCGCGCCATCGCCTGCCGGTCGCGGATCAATTGGCCGATCAGGGCCTGCGGCTCGATCCGGCCCAGATCGGGGATCAGGCGCGTGGTGACCATGAACATCGCCTGCGGCAGGCCCACGGCCACGATCTCGCCCTCGCTATAGCCGGCGGCCGTGATCTCTCCGGCGGTGGTGCAGCCGATGACGGGCGCCGCGCCAAAGGCCCCCGGCACCTCGGCGGCAAGAGCGGCAAGATCGGCCTCGGGCGAAACAAACAGCAGAACGGCCGCAAAGGGCCCGACCCCCAGCGCCCGCGCCAGAGCCTGCGCCCGCCCCTGCCCCCGCGCCGCCACCGAGGCGCGCGGCAAGAGCGTGCCGATCTGTCCCAAGTCCTGCACCAAAGGCCCTCCGCTGCCTGCGCTCAGGTTGGGCGATGATCACCGCCCGCGCAAGGCCCTTAACCTTCGGGCACCATGGCCGAAAACCGCGCCTCCTTGGCCATCAGCACCGCCTGTGTCCGGCTCATGACACCCAGTTTGCGCATGATCGCCGTGACATGGGCCTTGACCGTGGTTTCGGCGATGTTCAGCTCATAGGCGATCTGCTTGTTGAGCTTGCCTTCGCAGATCAGTTGCAGGATGCGCGCCTGTTGGCGCGTCAAAAGGCCCAGCCGCGAAATCGCTTCTTCGCTGGCGCTGCCCACGCCTTCGGCCTGCACCCCGTCGGGCAGATAGCTGCGCCCGGCCCGCACCGCCTCAAGCGCGGCGCGATAGGTATCGCGGTGGGCATGTTTGGGCACGAAACCCACCGCACCCGCCAGAAGCGCGGCGCGCATGATGCGCGGATCGGCCATCGACGACACCACCAGCACCGGCACATCGGGCACCACAAGGCGCAGCCGCACCAGCCCGTCCAGCCCATCGACATCGGGAAGGTTCAGATCAAGAAGCACCAGATCGGGCCGCGGCCCGCGATCAAGCCGCGCCGTCGCCTCTTCCAGCGAGCCTGCCGTTTCCACCACCTGCAGGCCCGCCACCACCTTGAGCGTCATCGACAAAGCGTCGCAGAACAGGGGATGGTCATCGACAATCAGCGCACGGGCCGGTGCGGTAGCTGTCGCAAGGGTGGGGGCGGCATCTGGTTGGGTCATCGAATGTCCTCGCGGAGGGATGCGCCCAACCTAGCAGCCGCAGGGCGATTTGAAAGCTGGGCCAAAGTCGCATTTCCGCCCATCCCGGCCTTGCCCATGCAAGGCCCCTTCCGCAAGGCCCCGCTGGCCGTTATCACCGCCCCACACAACCGCTTGAGGCCCCCATGCTGACCCGCCGCGCCGCCCTTCTGATCCCGCTTGCCGCACTTGCCGCCTGTGGCGGACGCCCTGCCGTCGAGACCACCAAATCGGCGCTTTACCCCGGCGAGACCCCGGAACTTCGGGCGCTGATCCGCAAATGGGCGGCGACCTACCAGATTCCCGAAAGCCTCTTGCACCGCCAGATCCAGCGCGAAAGCGGCTATAACCCGGCGGCACGCAATGGGCCTTACTACGGGCTGATGCAGATCTTGCCGCAAACTGCCCGCACGATGGGTTATCGCGGCACACCCGAGGGGCTTTTGGACCCCGACACCAACCTTGAATTCGGCGCGAAATACCTGCGCGGCGCCTGGCTTGTGTCTGGCGGGGATCAGGACAAGGCGATGATGTGGTATGCGCGGGGCTATTACTATGAGGCCAAGCGCAAGGGCCTTTTGCGCGAAACCGGCCTGAAAAGCTGAAAACGCGCGCCTGTGACCGGGCGCGCGCCCTTGCCGTCAATACCAGGCATCCGCCATGGCGGTCTTGCGGGCGGCCACAAAGTCGCGCAAGCCCTCGCGCACCCCTTCATCCAGCGCCGGGGCCTCATATTCGGCCAGCCGCTTTTTCCACAGCCGGTTGGCGCGCGTCGCGGCATCGGTGGACCCGGCCGCCTCCCATTTTTCAAAGGGCTCGTTGTCCGAGAGTTCGCTGTCCCAAAACGCGGTCTGATAATGCGCCATGGTGTGCGCACAGCCGAAGAAGTGGTTGCCCGGCCCCACCTCGGCAAAGGCATCGACCGCGAGCTGGTCGTCGTCGATCTTGATCCCGTCGAGATAGGAATGCAGCGCCCCGCACAGATCGGCATCCAGCATGAATTTCTCATAGGACATGCTCAGAAGCCCATCGAGGAAACCCGCCGAATGCAGGATGAAATTCGCCCCGCAATGAATGGCGGCCAACATCGACATGGTGCCTTCCATCATCGCCTGGGCGTCGGGCAGCTTGGAGGTGGTGAAGTTGCCCGAACAGCGCAAGGGCAGATTCAGCCGCCGCGCCAGCTGGCCGATCACCATCGAGCCAATCGCCGGTTCCGGCGTGCCGAATGTCGGGCTGCCCGAGCGCAGCGACATCGAGGACAGGAAGTTGCCGAAGATCACCGGCGCGCCCTTGCGTTCCAGCTGGGTCAGCGCGCAGCCCGCCATCGTCTCGGCCAAAGACTGCGCAATGGCGCCTGCATTGGTGACAGGCCCCATCGCGCCGCCAAGGATGAAGGGCACGATCACCGCCGCCTGCCCCGCCCGGGCATAGGCACGCAGCGATTTGGTCATGGTGCCATCCCAGACCAGGGGCGAGTTCACGTTCACATTGCCCAGGATCACGCAGTTCTGGTCAACAAACTCGCGGCCAAACAGGATGCGGCACATCTCGATGCTGTCCTCGGACCGCTCCTCGGCGGTGACAGACCCCATAAAGGGCCGGTCGGAATACTCGATATGGGCCATCACCATGTCGAGATGCCGCTTGTTCACCGGAATATCGGTCGGTTCGCAGATCGTGCCACCGGAATGGTGGAAATTCGGTGAAGACTGCGCCAGCTTGATGAAATTCTGGAAGTCATCAAGCGTGCCAAAGCGCCGCCCGCGGTCGAGATCCATGACAAAGGGGCTGCCGTAGGCCGGGGCGAACACCACGTTCTTGCCGCCGATGCGGATCGAATTGGCCGGATTGCGGGCATGCTGGGTGAACTCGGGCGGGGCCGAGCGCAGGATTTCGCGCAGCATGCCCGGCTCGAACTTGACCAAAAGCCCGTCAACCTTGGCACCGGCCTTGCGCCACATCTCCAACGCCTCGGGGTCATCGCGGAACTCGATTCCCGTCTCGGCCAGAATCCGGTCTGCCGCCTGTTCGACCCGGATCAGGTTTTCCTCGGACAGCACATCATAGGTCGGGATATTGCGCAGGATATAGGGTCGACCAAGCCCGCCGCCCTTTTGCGCACGCTCAATCTGCCGCGCCTGCCGCCCCGATCTTGCCCGCGTCTCGTTCATGCCCGTCTCCTCCTCGACACCTGTGTCAAGTTTCAACAATGCCGCCCCACAAGCTTGGCATTTCGCGACAGGAAAGGCGTCGCAAACGGCGCACCATCTGCGCGCCTCATCTGGTGCAGGCTTGGAGGCGCGGGCTCAGGTCACCACATCCGGGCCTTGCCGTCCGGTGCCAGCGGCGATGCCCGCAATCGCCTCGGCCGCCGCAATCACCGGGGCCAGTGCCTGTTGCGGGTCAAGATCCAGCCCGCCCGGCCCCGGCGCATAGCGTTCCAGATAAAGCCGCAGCGTCGCCCCTTCGGTTCCGGTGCCCGACAGCCGCATCACGAACCGCGAACCGCCCTCGAACATCACCCGAACCCCCTGCCCTTGGGAGACCGAACCATCCACCGGATCGACATAGGAAAAATCATCCGCCGCAGCCACCGTCAGCCCTGCCACCTCCTGCCCCGGCAGACTGGGCAGGCGGGCGCGCAGGGCCGCCATCAGCGCCTCGGCGCGGGCCGTCTCGACCGCCTCATAGTCGTGGCGACTATAATAGTTGCGGCCAAAGCGCACCCAGTGATCGGCCATGACCTTGGCCACCGACTGGCCCCGCGCGGCCAGAATGTTCAGCCACATCAGAACGGCCCAAAGCCCGTCCTTTTCGCGCAGATGATCGCTGCCGGTACCGAAACTTTCTTCACCGCACAGCGTCACCCGGCCCGCATCAAGGAGGTTGCCGAAGAACTTCCAGCCCGTCGGCGTCTCATGACAGGCAAGGCCCAAGGCCGCCGCCACCCGGTCCACCGCCGCCGAAGTCGGCATCGACCGCGCGACGCCCGCCAAACCCTTGGCATAGCCCGGCACCAGATGCGCGTTGGCGGCCAGAACGGCAAGGCTGTCCGAGGGGGAGACGTAAATCCCCCGGCCGACCACCATGTTGCGATCGCCGTCGCCATCGCTTGCCGCGCCGAAATCAGGCGCAGCTGGCCCCATCAGTTCGGCCATCAGCGCATGGGCCCAGGTCGGATTGGGGTCAGGGTGCAGTCCGCCAAAATCGGGCAAGGGGGTGGCATTGACCACCGTGCCCCGCACCGCGCCCAGACGGTTTTCAAGGATTTCAACGGCATAGGGCCCGGTTACCGCGTTCATCGCATCCATCCGCATCCGAAAACCGCGCTGGAACAGGGCGCGAATGGCGGGGAAATCGAACAGGCTTTCCATCAACGCGGCATAGTCGGTGACGGGATCGACCACATCCACCACCATCTCGCCGATCCTGTGCCGCCCGATGCGGCCAAGATCGACCTCCGCGCCCTGCCAAAGGCGATTTTCGCTCAGCGTCAGGCTGCGGGCATGGATCGCCTCGGTCAGCGTTTCAGAGGCCGGGCCGCCATTGGCCATGTTGAACTTGACCCCGAAATCCTCGTCCCTCCCGCCGGGGTTATGGCTGGCCGACAGAATGATGCCACCATCTGTTTTGTTAAGCCTTATCAGATGGCTGGCGGCAGGAGTTGACAAAATCGCCCCACGCCCGACGATCATCCGCGCCACGCCGTTGGCCGCCGCCATCGCCAGGATCACCTGCGCCGCACGGTCATTGAAAAACCGCCCGTCACCGCCCAGGACCAGGGTCTTGCCGGCCGCGCCCACCACATCAAACGTGGCCTGCACAAAGTTCTCAAGGTAGTGCGGCCCCATGAAAACATGGGTTTTCTTGCGCAATCCGCTGGTGCCGGGCTTTTGTCCCGCAATGGGCCGGGTTGAAACGATGCGCAGGGTCATAAGAAATCTCTCTTGAAAAAGGCGCGGAAAACGAAGGCTGCGGCGCAAAATGGGGCGCCCGCCCTTTGGCTTTGTGTCTCGTGCCGAGGCCGTTGCTGTCAAGCGCCACAGCCGGATAGCAGGGCTACCCGATTGGCCTCTGCAAGGGCGCGCGACAAAAGCGGCGAATGATCTGCATCAAATACAGCCCCACCGCCCCAGACTAGGATGCGGTGACATAACATGCAGGATCCTGGCGATGCGACTGACGACACGAACCAATCTGGCGATGCGCACCTTGATGTTCTGCGCGGTGAACCCCGACCGGATCGTGCGCAAGCATGAGGTGGCCGAAGCCTGCGGCGCCTCGGAAAACCATCTGGCGCAGGTGATCCACCTGCTGGCGCGCAAGGGCTACATCCGCACGCAGCGTGGCCGCTCGGGCGGGTTGATGCTGGCGCGGTCGCCGGCAGAGATCGGTGTGGGCGAGGTGTTTCGCGCCTTCGAGGCGGTCTTGCCCTTTACCGAATGCACCGAAGAAAAGCAGGCGAGCTGCCCGCTGTCCGGCGCCTGCCGGTTGAAATGCGTGCTGCAAGAGGCGCTGGATGCCTTTTACGCCCGGCTTGACCGGTCAAGCCTTGCCGATCTGGTCGCCGACAACACCGAACTCGCCTCGATCCTGAAGGTGGCCTGAGCCGCAGCCTGCGGGCTCAACCGCGCCAGCCGCGCAGCCGCAGCGCATTGCCCAGCACAAAGACCGAAGACAGCGCCATCGCCCCTGCCCCCAGCACGGGCGAGAGTTGCGGCCCGCCAAAGGGCACCAGAGCCCCCGCCGCCACGGGGATCAGCACGGCATTATAGCCAAAGGCCCAGAACAGGTTCTGCCGGATGTTGCGCATGACCGCCCGCGACAGGCCAATGGCCTGCACCACGCCCGTCGGATCGCCGCGCATCAGCACCACATCCCCCGCCTCGATCGCCACATCGGTGCCGGTGCCCATGGCCAGCCCAACGTCGGCCATGGCAAGCGCCGGGGCGTCATTCAAACCATCTCCAACAAAAGCCGTGCCCGACCCAAGGCTGCGGACCACCTCGGCCTTTTGTGCAGGCATAATCTCGCTATGCACAGACTTTATCCCAATACGCGCGGCAATCGCCTCGGCCGTCGCGCGGGCGTCGCCGGTGATCATCACCGGCTTCAATCCCATCTTTTCAAGTCGCTGTACCGTTTCTGCGGCTGCGGGCTTGACCGGATCGGCCACCACGATGGCCGCCTCGGCCTGCCCCGCCCGGCCGACCAGCAAGACACCCTGCCCCTGCGCCTGAGCCTCACTGCACAAATGTGCAAGCGCGGGATCAAGCGGCCCGAAAAGCCGCGCCGAGCCGACGCGCACGGTTTCGCCCCCAACGACGGCCTCGGCCCCCTTGCCGGGAATCGCCTGAAACCCGGCGGCCTCGGGCAGGGTCAGGCCACGCCGGGCCGCCTCGTCCAACACAGCGGCGGCAAGCGGATGCTCCGATCCCCGTTCCACCGCCGCAGCCAGCGCCAAAGCTGCATCGGCCGTCTGGCCCGTCACGACATGCACCGCCTGCACCGCGGGCTTGCCCAGTGTCAGCGTCCCGGTCTTGTCAAAAGCCACCTGCGCCACGGTTTCCAGCCGCTGCAAAGCCTCGCCCTTGCGGAACAAAAGACCCATCTCGGCCGCGCGCCCTGTGCCCACCAGGATCGAGACCGGGGTCGCCAGCCCCATGGCACAAGGGCACGCAATGATCAGGACCGACACCCCCGCCACCATCGCTTCGGCCAGGCCTGGGCCAAAGGCCAGCCAGACCGCAAAGGCCAGCCCGGCCAGCGCCATGACCACAGGCACGAACCACAGGGTGATGCGGTCGACCAGCGCCTGCACCGGCAGTTTGCCACCCTGCGCCTCGGCCACCATGGCGATGATGCGCGCCAGCACGGTGGCCGCCCCCACCGCACGCACCTCCATCACAAGGCCCCCGGTGCCGTTTACCGTGCCGCCGGTCAGGCTGTCGCCCACCGCCTTTGCCACCGGCACCGGCTCACCAGTCAGCATGGATTCGTCCACGTTCGACTGGCCTTCGACCACCACGCCATCAACCGCAATCCGCTCACCGGGGCGCAGTTGCACCCGGTCGCCGATCATCAGCGCGGCAATCGGCACCTCTTCGGGGGCAGGCGACAGGCGCAGCGCGGTGCGGGGCTGCAAGGCCACCAGCCGGGCAATCGCTGCCCCGGCGCGCCCGCGCGCCCGCGCCTCAAGGCTGCGGCCAAAAAGGATCAGCGTCGCAATCACCGCCGCTGCCTCGAAATAGACGGCACGGCTGGCCTCGGGGATCAGCCCCGGCGCAAAGGTCACCAGCACCGAATAGGCACAGGCCGCCCCGGCCCCCAGCGCCACAAGGCTGTTCATGTCGGGCGCACCGCGCATGAGCGCGGGCACCCCCTTGCGGAAAAACCGCGCGCCGGGCCAGAGCAGCACCAGCGTGACAAGGAGGAATTGCATGACCCACAGGCTTTGCGTCGCCACAAGGCCATGAAGCCAATGATGAAAGCCCGGCACCAGATGGCCGCCCATTTCCACCACAAAGACCGGCAAGGTCAGCGCCCCGGCAATCGCCGTCTCGCGCCAAAGCGCAGCCTCTTCGGCCCCGGGATCACGCGCGCCGGCCTCGGCCATTGGCGCGGCCTGGAACCCGGCCCGGGCCACAGCTGCAGCAAGACCCAAGGTATCGACCGGCCCCCACAGCGTCACGGTGGCGGCCCGTGTCGCCAGATTGGCCGTCGCCCCCGCCACGCCGGGCTGGGCGCGCAAGACCCGCTCGACCCGGCCGGTGCAGGCGGCGCAGGTCATGCCCTCAACCGCCAGCACCACCTGCCGCTGGCGCGCGGGATAGCCCGCCTTGGCCAGCGCCGCCGCCAGATGTTCGGGCGTTGCAGGTGCTGCAAAGACGACATCGGCGGTCTCGGTGCCCAGGTTGACGGCCGCACGCTTTACCCCCGGCACCGCCGACAAGGCCCGTTCGGCCCGCGCGACGCAAGAGGCGCAACTCATGCCCTCAAGCTCAAATCGGATGGTCTCGCTCATGGCTCATATGGGCGCTGCGAACTGGCAAAGGTCAAGGGCGACCAAGATCAAAACCCCGCGACAGGGCGGCATTTGCCCAGCCCGCGCCCCTTGCGCCGGACAGGCCGTTGGCCCCATATCAGGCACAGTTTGAAAGGAGAATGAGATGACCCTTTTGTCCGTTCCCGACATGAGCTGCGGCCATTGCAAGGCTTCGGTCGAGGCAGCCCTTGCCCCGATTGCGGGCATGAGCCCGATCAGCGTCGATCTGGCCACGCGCCAGGTCACCGTCGCAGGCCCTGCCGCCGAGGCGATCAAGGCGCTGGCCACAATCGGATTTCCGGCCAGAGCGCTGGAGTGAAGAACCTTCCACCGCCCATTTTGCCGGGGATCGCGCCGAAAACCGCGTCCTCGCGGCCACAGTCACGAAAAGCTGAAGGCTGAGGCCACCTTGCCCCGCAGTCTTTGCGTTGCAGATGGCGAAAACCGGATCTAAATGGTCGAATTCTGAACGTCTTTCGGGCGCGGTCTTGCCCGGATGCCTGTTCAGGGTGGTCATCGGCAGAACGCCGAGACCTTCAACAAGAAATGAGCGGAGCAGTCCCATGTCGAACACCCCAAGCCCCCAGCAAGGCGGCAGCACCAGCCCCAGCCAGCAGCAAGGCCAATCGGGCAGCGCCCCGGCCCAGCAGCAAGGCGGCCAGCAGCCGATCTTCCGCGATTGGGCTTCCATCTAAGGGGAATGGGTCAGCCGGGGGCTGGCCCTTTTTCTTTCCACCATGGTTGAACCGGTTTCTTCCATCCCAAATCTTGGCCCCGCGACCGAGGCCGCCTTTGCCCGCGCCGGAATCCATTCGGCCGAGGAGCTTCGTGCCATGGGGCCCGATGCCGCTTATCTGCGGCTGATCGAGGCCGGGACCCAGCCGCATTTCATCGGCTATTACGTTCTGGTGATGGGCTTGCAGGGCCGCCCCTGGAACGATTGCCAGGGAGAAGAGAAACGCGCCTTGCGCGTGCGGTTCGATGCCATAAAGGCCCGGGCGCGGGCCGATCTGGGGGGCGATCATGCGCTGGATGCGGCACTGGACGCCATCGGCGTCATTCGACCGCCCAAAGCCTGACGCGGCGCATCTAGCGCCGCAAGACCATCCGATCCCCCGTGATTTCAATAGAATAGCGGCCCAGATAGTCCATCCCCAAGAGCGAGCCGTCCATTTCGCCCTCATTGACAAAGGCGCCAATGCTGGCGTCGTGAAACGGACCAAGTTCCACATCTTCAAGCCTGATGCGCGCGGTGCGCACGATGCCATTGGCCGTCTGGCTTTGCCCGGCAAAGACCAGCTCCGACAGATCAAAGCCAAGGGCTTCGGCATCGGCCTTGCTCAGCACAACGCCACTGGCCCCGGTGTCGACCATGAACTCCATGGGCTGGCCGCCGATGGTCAGGGTGACATGGTAATGCCCGTCCATGGCGCGCGGAATTTCAACAGCGCCATCCTGCACCATTTGCGCGGGAATCACGTCCCGGCGGATGTCCTGCCAGAGCCCATAGCCCGCCATCAGCCCGACGATGATCAGCCCCCAGGCCAGAAAGGCCCGCAAGCCCTGCCCCATGCGGCCGCGATATTCCGACAGGCCCCAACCGGCCACCGCCGCCAGCAGGAGCCCAAGATAGATCAACCGCCCGTAATCATCACTGTCCAAGGCCAAGGCCCTCACCTCTCGTCGGGGCCTGCACCGCGCCCCTCGCATGAAAGCTAGGCACTCGCGGCCCCCGGCGCAAGCCAGCCTGCCCGGCCCCAAAATCCGTCTGGCCCTGCGCCTTTACATCGCGTAAAGCCCATGCGCAGCAAAAGGATTGCTCTGATGCGCGACATCATCGCCCGCTGTGAGGCCAAAGGCCTGCGCATGACCGAACAGCGCCGGGTGCTGGCGCGTGTCATCGGTGCGGCCGAAGATCACCCCGATGTCGAAGAGCTTCACGCCCGTGCCGCCGCGATTGACGCGCGCATCTCTTTGGCTACGGTCTACCGCACGGTGAAGCTTCTGGAAGAGGCCGGGATCCTTGACAAGCTGGAATTCGGCGACGGGCGCGCGCGCTATGAAGATGCCGAACGCGATCACCACGATCACCTGATCGACGTTGTGTCCGGCGAGGTGATCGAATTTGTCGATCCCGAGATCGAGGCGCTGCAGGAAAGGATCGCTGCGCGACTTGGCTATCGTCTGATCGGCCACCGGCTGGAGCTTCTGGCGGTTCCCCTGAAGAAAAGCGGCGAAGCGTGAGACAGACCGACAATGCGACGGCCACCCTTCTGATGGTGGGGGCCATGGCCGCCTTTGCGGTTGAGGATCTGTTCCTCAAACGCGCGGCCATGGCGCTGCCCCCGGGGCAGGTGATCGCCATGATGGGCGCGGGCGGGGCCGTGGTGTTCTGGATCATGGCCGCGCTGAAGCGCCAGCCGATCCTGACCACCCGCGCCCTGCACGGCGCGCCCCTGATCCGCGCCCTGTCCGAGGCGGCCGCGACCATGCTTTACATCACGGCGCTGGCGCTGATCCCCTTGTCCATCAACTCGGCCCTGCTGCAAGCCTCGCCGCTGGTGGTGACCATGGGGGCGGCGCTGGTCCTGGGCGAAAAGGTGGGCTGGCGGCGCTGGACGGCCATCGGCGTTGGCTTTGTGGGCGTCTTGATCGTCTTGCAACCCTGGAACGACGCCTTTCAGGCCGCCGGTATCCTGACGGTGCTTTGTGTCATCGTGCTGGCCGCCCGCGATCTGGCCACCCGGGCCATGCCGCCAGATATCGGCACCTTCCAGCTTGTGACATGGGCCTATCTTGCGCTGGTGCCGGCCGGGCTTCTTCTGATGGTCCTCGCGGGCCACGGCCCCGGCGCGATTGATCCCACGCGCAGCCTTGATCTGGTCATGGCGCTGGTTTCGGGCCTGTTCGGCTATTACGCCGTCACCTCTGCGACCCGCATGGGCGAGGCCGCGGTCATCGCCCCCTTCCGCTATACGCGCCTCGTCTTTGCGCTGATCCTGGCCATGCTGTTCCTGGGCGAGCGGCCCGGCCCTGCCATGCTGATCGGCGCGGCGCTCATCATCGGATCGGGGCTTTACACCTTCATGCGCGAACGCCAGCGCGCCCGTGCCGCAGCCCGCTAGATCGCGTCGCGCTGCACCGCAGAGACTTTCCATGTCGCCCCTGACGGTGTAAGAGGCGCAAAAGCTTTGCAGCCCCAGGGAGCGCCCCATGAGCACGATCATCGACATCCACGCCCGCGAGATCCTTGACAGCCGGGGCAACCCGACGGTTGAAGTTGACGTCTATCTTGAAAGCGGCGCGATGGGCCGCGCTGCCGTGCCTTCGGGCGCTTCGACCGGGGCGCATGAGGCCAACGAGCGGCGCGACGGCGACAAGGCGCGCTACATGGGCAAGGGGGTCTTGGAGGCCGTGGCGGCGGTCAACGGCGAGATTGCCGAGGAACTCGTCGGCTATGACGCCACCGAACAGGTCGGCATCGACCGCACCATGATCGAAATGGACGGCACGCCGAACAAGTCGCGCCTTGGGGCCAATGCCATTCTGGGCGTGTCTCTGGCCGTGGCCAAGGCGGCGGCGGCATTCACCGGCCAGCCCCTGTTCCGCTATGTCGGCGGCACCTCGGCCCGTGTGCTGCCGGTGCCGATGATGAACATCATCAACGGCGGCGAACATGCCGACAACCCCATCGACATTCAGGAATTCATGATCATGCCGGTCGGCGCGGACAATATCCGCGACGCGATCCGCATGGGTGCCGAAGTGTTCCATACCTTGAAGAAAGAGCTGCAAAAGGCCGGCCACAACACCGGGATTGGTGACGAAGGCGGCTTTGCGCCTAACTTGAAGTCTTCCCGTGAATCGCTTGATTTCATTTTGCAATCCATTGAAAAGGCTGGATACAAGGCCGGTCAGGACATGTTCTTGGCGCTCGACTGCGCCGCGACCGAGTATTTCAAGGGCGGCAAGTATGAGATGAAGGGCGAAGGCAAGTCGCTGACCATCGCCCAGAATGTCGACTTCCTGGCCGGCTTGGCCAAGGATTACCCGATCATCTCGATCGAGGACGGCTGTTCGGAAGATGACTGGGAAGGCTGGAAGCTGTTGACCGACACCCTTGGCGACAAGGTGCAATTGGTCGGCGACGATCTCTTCGTTACCAACCCCCGCCGTCTGGCCGAGGGCATTTCCAAAGGCGTCGCAAACTCGATGCTGGTCAAGGTCAACCAGATCGGCACCCTGACCGAAACGCTGCAAGCCGTCGATATGGCACACCGCGCGCGCTATACCAACGTGATGAGCCACCGTTCGGGCGAGACCGAGGATGCCACGATTGCCGATCTGGCGGTGGCCACCAACTGCGGGCAGATCAAGACCGGCTCGTTGTCGCGGTCGGACCGGCTGGCCAAGTATAACCAGTTGATCCGGATCGAAGAAATCCTGGGCGAGACGGCAGAATATGCCGGGCGGTCGATCCTGAAGTAAGACATCTTCGATGAATAGTCCGGGGCGCGGCGGGCAACGGCCGCGCCTTTGTCATGCGGCGGTCAACAGCCGGTCTGGCCGGAACGGGGCAAGCACGGGCAGGATGCCCTGACCTGCCATTTCCGACGCAAGCCCCTCGGCCGCGATGGCCGCCAAGGTCACGCCCGAATGCATGACCGAAAGCCACAGCCCCGCCACCCCCGGCACCGCACCCAGCACCGGCAACCCATCGCCCGGCACCGGCCGTTCGGCCTGCACCACTGCTTCGGCGCGCAGCCCCGCAAGCCCCAAAAGCGAACCGATCCGCCCAAGCGCCGCCGCGGCCTGCCCGATCGGATCGGTCAGATCGCGGCCCTCGTCTGCCTGATGAAAGGCCGTCGCCGGGGCCAGCAGGCAGCCCGCGTCATCCTGTCGGATCTCTTGTTCCGGCGCGGCCAGAATATGGGACAATCGCAGATCGACCGGGGCGGTGCGGATCATCAGGCCGGGGCGGTGCAGCATCGGCAGACCCAGTCCAAGCGGGGCCAGAAGCCCCGGCGTCGCCACGCCCACCGCGATCACCACCTGATCGGCCGCGATCAGCCCCAAGGGCGTTTCTACCCCGACAACCCGACCGTTCGCGGTCTTGATCCGGCCTGTCACCCCTGCCAACACCTGCGCGCCCGAGGCTTGCAACAGCGCGCGGGTCAGGGCGGCGGGGTCAACCCACCCCTCGCTGGGGAAAAACAGCGCCTCCTCTGGCGCCACCCTCAAGGCCGGTTCACGCGCCATGAGCCCCGCGCGCGACAGCCGCCTGACCGGATAGCCTGCCGCCTCTAGCCGATCGGCGGTTGCGGCAAGGGCCTCTCCTGCCTCTTCCCACCACAAACACCCGCTGGCCCGATGATGGCCCGGCAGGGCCAGCGCCAAGCGCTCATGCGCGGCCATGCCCGCAACACGCAGGGCAAAATGCGCGTCATTCAGCGCAAAACTCGCATTGATCCAGCCAAAGCTGCGGCCCGAGGCAAGGGCGGCGGGCAGCGCCGCCTCCACCACCGTGACCGCGCACCCCCGCTGCGCCAGCTTATGGGCAAGCGCTGCCCCGATCAGCCCCGCCCCAATGATGACGATCTTTTCCATGCCCAAGGCTTGCATGGCGTGGCACAAGCCGCAAGGGGCGTGCTAGACAGGGGCCATGCTGATCCTGCTCAACAAACCCTATGACGTGCTGTGCCAGTTCACCGATGGTGAGGGACGCGCGACGCTGGCGGATTTTGTCGATGTCAAAGGGGTTTATCCGGCCGGGCGGCTGGATCGGGATTCCGAGGGGCTGGTGATCCTGACCGACGACGGCCGCCTGCAGGCGCGCATCAGCGACCCAAGGCACAAGATGGAAAAGACCTATTTCGCGCAGGTCGAAGGTGTCGTGACTCCCGAGGCGGTTCAGGCCCTGTCCAGGGGCGTCGCGCTGAAGGACGGCCCCACGGTTCCCGCCCGCGCCCGTACGGTCGCGCCGCCGCCCTGGCTTTGGCCCCGCACCCCGCCCATCCGCGAACGCAAGACCGTGCCCGATGGCTGGATCGAACTGACCCTGCGCGAGGGCCGCAACCGTCAGGTGCGGCGCATGTGCGCCGCCGTGGGCCTGCCATGCCTGCGGCTTATCCGGTGGCGGGTCGGCGACTGGACGCTTGAGGGGCTTGCCCCCGGAAACTGGAGAGCGGCATGAACGACGCGGAGCGGATCATCGCAAGACTGGGACTTCAGCCCCATCCCGAGGGCGGCTGGTATCGCCAGACCTGGGTTGGCCCGACTTTGCACGGATGTGCAGATGGCCGGGCCAGTGGCACGGCGATCCTGTTCCTGCTCAAGGCAGGAGAGCGCAGCCATTGGCACCGCGTCGATGCCGATGAGATCTGGATCTACAATGCCGGCGCGCCGCTTGTCCTGTCGGTGGGCGCGGCGCGGGCGCAGGACATTCGCCTTGGCCCCGATGTGCTGGCCGGGGACAGCGTGCAGGCGCTTGTTCCCAAGGGCCACTGGCAGGCGGCGCGCAGCCTTGGTGACTGGACGCTGGTCAGCTGCACCGTCAGCCCCGGCTTCCGATTTGAAGGGTTCGAACTGGCCCCGCCCGACTTTGACCTACCAAGGCAATAGCCCGCCATGGATCACCGCGCCATAGATCACAAGGCGTTTCTCGCCAGCCTCGCAGCCGATGAAAAGGCCCGCCTCACCACCCTGTCGGATGCCCGCGGGCTTGCGCATCTGGCGGGGCATCTGGGGCTGGTCATCGCCCTGGGCGGGCTGATTGCCGCAGGCGTGCCGAGCTGGCCCCTGCTGTTGATCCCGCAGGGCATTGCGCTGATTTTCCTCTTTACGCTGGAACATGAATGCACCCATCGCACGCCCTTTGCCACGCCTTGGGCGAATGACCTTGTTGGCAGGGTGTGCGGGCTTTTGCTGCTCTTGCCCTTCGAGTGGTTCCGCTATTTCCATCTGGCCCATCACCGTTGGACCAACCTGCCCGGACAGGACCCCGAACTTGAAGGGGCCAAACCCGAGACGCGCGTCCAGTGGCTTTGGCATGTGTCGGGCCTCCCCTATTGGCGGGGGATGGCGAAGGTCACGCTTGAGCTTGCCCTCGGCAAGGGGGCTGCGCCCTATCTGCCCGCCCCCGCCCTGCCCCGCATCCGAGCCGAAGCGCGCGGGATGATCCTGTGTTACGCGCTGGTGGCGGCAAGCCTTGTGCTGACACCCTTCTTGTTCTGGGTCTGGCTTTTGCCTGCCGTGCTGGGCCAGCCCTTCCTCAGGCTTTATCTCTTGGCCGAACATGGCGACTGCCCGCCGGTGGCCAATATGCTGGAGAACACCCGCACCACCTTTACCACGCGGCTGGTGCGGTTTTTCGCGTGGAACATGCCCTATCACGCCGAACACCATGTTTATCCAAGCGTGCCCTTCCACCGGCTGCCCGACCTGCATGAGGCGCTGAAATCGCATCTGAAGGTGACATCCCCCGGCTATCTGGCCTTTACACGCGCCTATCTGGATCGGCGCAAGCCATAACGCTTGTTTATTGCTGGGGTCACAAGATAGCATTGGCCCCCAAACGGGGCTTGGGTTAGTCAGGGCGCATGAACGCGACCCAGAATATCGACACGCCCCGCGGCTTTGCCTTTGCGCTGACCGCCTATCTTCTCTGGGGGTTTCTGCCCCTTTACATGAAGGCGCTGGCCCATATCCCCACGCTTGAGGTGCTGGCCCATCGCGTGATCTGGTCGGTGCCGATTGCGCTGGTGATCCTTGCCGCACTGGGCCGGACGGCCGATCTGATGGCGGCGCTGCGCAGCCCGCGCATGCTGGGCATGGCGGCCATCACGGCGGGGCTGATCTCGGTCAACTGGGGTATCTATGTCTGGTCGATCCAGACCGGCCACGCGCTTGAGGCGGCCTTGGGTTATTACATCAACCCGCTGTTTTCGATCTTTCTGGGCGCCGTGCTGATCAAGGAACGGCTTTTCCCCGCCCAGAAGCTGGCAATTGCGCTGGCGGCGGTGGCCGTGGGCTTCCTGACCTGGCAGGTCGGCAAAGTGCCGGTCGTCGCGCTGAGCCTCACGCTGACCTGGGGGTTTTACGCCTATTTCAAGAAAATGCTGCCCATCGGCCCCAATCAGGGCTTTGCGCTGGAGGTGATCCTGCTTTTGCCCTTCGCGCTGGCCTATGCGCTGTGGCAGGCCAGCCGGGGCGAGGCGGTGTTTCTCAATACGACCATGGCCGACACGCTTTTGCTCATCGGCTGCGGCGTGGTCACCGCGGTGCCCTTGATGATCTATGCCAACGGCGCAAAGCTCTTGCGGCTGTCGACCATCGGCATCATGCAATACATTGCCCCGACGATGATTTTTCTGACCGCCGTGTTCTGGTTCGGCGAACCTTTCGACAGCGCGCGGCTGGTGGCCTTCCTGCTGATCTGGACCGGGCTGGCAATCTACACCACCTCGCTTGTCCGTCAGGCCCGCGCCTGAGCCCCTCTGAAGAAGGCGAGTCTTTTTCGCAACAGGCGGTGGCTAATCCCCGCCTGCCACCCCGTTCACGTTGACCCAGCCCGGCGCAACGCCAAGAATAAGCCACGATTTTGAAACGATTTCGGCCAAATCGCGCAACCCTGCGCCCGGCCCGAGGCGGATCAAAACTCGATACAGCGCCGAAAAAGAGCGCGAAAGTTGAGGTGGCGAATGGCGACAGTCGGCTATTACGACATGTCCTTGGGCCAGGGTGGCGCGTACCAGGTCAATGAACTGACCGGCAACGGCCATGTGGCGGTGAACATCACGGTCCCCAATGCCGCCCAGCTGGCCGGCATCGACATGCTTTATGTCACAAACCCCAGCAACTCCGGGTTTGGCGCCGAATACATGGCCAACCTTCCGGCAATTGGCGCTGCCGTGCAAAACGGCATGAACCTTGTGATCTTTGACCGCCATGTCACCAATGCCAACACCATCCTGCCGGGCGGCTTTTCGATTTCGGCGGTGCGCAACACCGCGTCGGGGGCGACCGACATCAACCTGGCCGCCGGGGCGCCGGCAGCCTTTACCGCCGGGCTGACCAATTCAAGCCTCGACGGCGGCAATCTATCGTCGCATGGCTTTGTCACGCTTGCCTCGCTGCCGCCGGGGGCGGTGCCGCTCTTGACGCGGGCAAACCCCAGCCAGATCGTCGCCTTCACCTACCCCTATGGCTCTGGCACGGTGTTCTATTCGACGATCCCGCTCGATTTCTATTCCAGCGCCACCTACACGAGCATCACCCCCGCCGAGGTTCTGGCGCTGATCAACAACACGATCAACGTGTTGTGCTTTGCCGCCGGAACCCGCATCGACACCACAAGCGGCGCGCGCGCCGTCGAAGAGTTTCGCCCCGGAGACATGGTGCGGGTGCTGGATGGCAGCTTTGCCCGGCTGCGCTGGATCGGCAAGACCGTGGTCAGCGCCAGCGACCTTGCCCGCAGCCCCAATCTTGCGCCGGTGCGCATCGCGGCGGGTGCGCTGGGTCACGGCCTGCCGCAGCGCGCGCTGCGGGTGTCGCGCCAGCATCGGATGCTGATCGCCTCGGGGCCACTCTTGAACCAGACCGGGGCGAAAGCCGGGCTTGTGGCGGCCTGCAAACTGGTGGGCCTGCCGGGGATCACGCTGGATGATCGCGCCGAAGGGCTGGTCTATTACCACCTGCTCTTTAACGCGCATCAGGTGATCTGGGCCGAAGGGGCACCGTCGGAGTCGCTCTTGATGGGGGCCATGGCCGACAGGTTCCTGACCCAAGGACAAAAGGCCGAGATCGCCGGGCTTTTCGCCAAGACCCCGGCCAGGACCCCTGCCCTGCCTGTTCTGACCGGCGCGGTGGCCAAGGCCGTGCTGGCCCGTCACCGGCAAAGCGGCCGCCCGCTTCTTGAACGCCTTGCGCTGCCTGCGCCCGGTTCAGCCAAGCGCGTAGCCAGCCCCCCGCACGGTGCGCAACGGATCATCTCCCCCCGTCGCCATCAGCGCCTTGCGCAGCCGCCCCACATGCACATCCACCGTCCGGCTGTCGACATAGATGTCGCGGCCCCAGACCCGGTCCAGAAGCTGCTCGCGCGTGAACACGCGGCCCGGGCGTTCCATTAGGCAGGACAGCAGGCGGAATTCCGTCGGGCCCAGCTTCAAAAGCGCGCCCGCCCGGGTGACGCGGTGGGTTTCGGGATCAAGCCGGATGTCTTGCCATTCCAGCACCTCTCCCGCAACCGCCGGGCGCACCCGGCGCAGATGCGCGCGCAGCCGCGCCATCAGTTCGGCCACCGAATAGGGCTTGATGATGTAATCATCCGCCCCCGTCTCAAGCCCGCGCACCTTGTCGACATCTTCGGATCGCGCCGACAGCATCAGGATCGGAATGCCCTTGGTTTCGGGCCGCGCCCGCAGGCGGCGGCAGACCTCAAGCCCCGAGACATGCGGCATCATCCAATCGAGCAGGATCAGATCGGGCAAGCCTTCGGCCACCCGCTCCATCGCCTCTTCGCCATCGCAGGCCGAGACCACGGCAAATCCCTCGGCCTCAAGGTTATAGCGCAAGATCTCGCGCTGGGCCGGTTCGTCCTCGACCAAAAGCACCACCGGCTTTGGTGCGGCCATCATCCCTGCCCCCCAAGGCCCGCGGCCCCCTGCACCGCATCAACCTTGGGACGCGGATCACCCGGCAGCGTTCCGGTGATCATGTAGATCACCTGTTCGGCGATGGTGGTGGCATGATCGCCCACGCGTTCGACATTCTTGGCGATGAAATGCAGCTGCATGGCCGGGGTAATGGTGCGGCTGTCCTCAAGCATATGGGTCAGCAATTCCCGAAACAGCGCGTTGTACATCTGGTCGATTTCATGGTCACGCAGGCGCACTTCGGCCGCCAGCCCCGCATCGCGGGCAATGAAGGCATCAAGCGCATCCTTGAGCAATAGCCCCACCGCCTTGGCCATCCGCTTGAGCGAGCCCGAAGCCCCCGGCAAGGGCGAAAGACCCGCCAGCACCTTGGACCGCTTGGCCAGGTTCTTGGCATAATCGCCGCAACGCTCCAGATTGGCGGCGATCTTCATCACCGACAACACCACGCGCAGATCGGTGCCCATCGGTGCCCGCAGCGCGATAAGCCGGGCACATTCGGCATTGACCTGCTCTTCCAGCGCGTCGATTGCGGCATCATTGGCGCGCACCTGATCGGCCAGAGCCTCGTCGCGGCTGTCCACCGCGCGCGCGGCATCGGCCAGCGCGGTTTCCACCAGCCCCCCCATCTTCAGGATCATAGCCTGAACCGCCTCAAGGTCGCGGTCAAAGGCCCGCAGGATGTGTTCGTTGCTCATGACGACCTCCTAGCCGATCCGGCCGGTGATGTAGGATTCGGTGCGCGGATCCTTCGGATTGGTGAAAATCTGGCCGGTTTCACCAAATTCCACCAGATGGCCCAGATGGAAAAACGCGGTGTGCTGGCTGACGCGGGCGGCCTGCTGCATGGAATGGGTCACGATCACCACCGAAAACTGGTGCCGCAATTCGTCAATCAATTCCTCGACTTGCGCAGTGGCAATCGGGTCCAGCGCCGAACAGGGTTCGTCCATCAGAAGAACTTCGGGCTGGGTGGCGATGGCACGCGCGATGCACAGGCGCTGCTGCTGGCCGCCCGAAAGCCCGGTGCCGGGGGCAGACAGCCGGTCCTTCACCTCATTCCAAAGTGCGGCCTTGCGCAGACAGTCCTCGACGATCTGGTCAAGCTCGGCCTTGTTGCGGGTCAGCCCGTGGATGCGCGGGCCATAGGCCACATTGTCATAGATCGACTTCGGGAAGGGATTGGGTTTTTGAAACACCATCCCCACCTTGGCGCGCAACTGCACCGGATCGACCCGGCGGTCATAGATGTCTTCACCTTCAAGCAGGATCTGCCCCTCGACGCGGCAGATCGCGATGGTGTCGTTCATCCGGTTGAGGCAGCGCAGGAAGGTCGACTTGCCGCAGCCCGAAGGCCCGATGAAGGCGGTCACCGCGCGGTCGGCGATATCGACATCCACATCCTTGATGGCATGCGTTGCCCCATAATAGACCTGCACCTTGCGGGCCTCGATCTTGTTGACTGTGCTGTCCACACGGCTCTCCATTCGCATATCTTTCATGGGGGTCCCCAAGGCTTACCAGCGGCGCTCAAAGCGGCGGCGCAGCCAGATCGCCGCGACGTTCATCACCACCAGAAACACCAACAGAACGATGATCGCCCCGTTGGAGCGTTCGATAAAGGCCGGGTCAGACCGGCTGGCCCAGGAATAGACCTGCACCGGCAGCGCGGTGGCCGGATCAAGCACACCTTCGACCGGCAGGCCGGGATAATTGTCGACAAAGGCCACCATTCCAATCAGCAAAAGCGGCGCGGTCTCTCCCAGCGCGGTCGCCAGCCCCAGGATCGTGCCGGTCAGGATGCCGGGCATGGCAAGCGGCAGCACATGATGAAACACCGTCTGCATCTTCGACGCCCCGACCCCAAGGGCCGCATCGCGGATTGAAGGCGGCACGGCGCGGATCGCAGCGCGGGTGGCGATGATGATGGTGGGCAGCGTCATCAGGCTGATGACCAACGCCCCCACGAACGAGGACGACTGAGGAAAGCCCGCAAAGTTGATGAAGATCGCCAGCCCAAGGATGCCAAACACGATCGAAGGCACAGCGGCAAGGTTCGAGATGTTCACCTCGATCGCATCGGTCCAGCGATTTTTGGGCGCAAATTCCTCAAGATAGATCGAGGCCGCAACGCCCACCGGGATACACATCAGTGCCACCAGCGCCATCAGATAGGCCGACCCGATCAGCGCAACGCCAAGACCCGCCGCTTCGGGCCGCTGGTCCGAGGCATCGGGATTGGTGAAAAAGCCCCAGTTCCAGCCGCTGGACAGGATGCCCGCCGTGCGCAGCCGGTCGGCAAGCTGCAATTGTTCGGGCGAGATGTTGCTGTCAAGCTGGGCGCTTTCCATGGTCACGCGCCCCTTGAGATAACCGTCAATCCGCCCCCCGGCCAGGACCGTCGCGTCAATCGTCGTCCCGATCAGCGCCGGGTTGTCCAGCACCATGGCACGCAGGCCCCCCGGTGCATCCTTGGAAATCAGCTCGGCCGCCTCCTTGTCCGAAAGATCGCCCAGATCGATACCTTGGCGCTCAAGCTCGGCCAGCAAAGCTCTTGTCAGCACCTTGGTATAGCCAATGGTGGTGACCTTGGCCATTTCGGCCGGATCGCGGTTGCCCTTGGGGTCCAAGACCTTTTCCGACAGCTCTACCGGAAAGCTGAGCTTGGCCTGGAAGAACGCCGATGAACCATCGCGCAGAATGGTGAACAGCATGATCGCCAGCATGGTCAGTGAAACGGCAATCGCCACCAGCCCATAGGCCCGAAACCGCGTCTCGGCGGTGTTACGGCGCTTCATTTCCGGGCTTGTCACATAGATCGACTGGCCGGGCGTTGCCCGTGGCGAAGGTGCGGTCTCCAAGGCGGCAAGATCGGTCATTCGTATTGCTCCTTGTATTTCCGCACGATGTAGAGCGCAAAGATGTTCAGCCCCAGCGTGATGACAAAAAGCGTCATGCCAAGCGCAAAGGCCACAAGCGTTTCGGGCGCGGCAAAGTCGGTGTCGCCGGTCAACTGGCCAACGATCTTGACCGTCATCGTCGTCATCGCGTCAAAGGGGTTGAGCGACAGTTTGGCCGCCGCCCCTGCCCCCATCACCACGATCATCGTCTCGCCAATCGCGCGGCTGGCGGCCATCAGGACGGCCCCCACGATGCCGGGCAAGGCAGCGGGCAAGATCACCTGCCGCACGGTTTCGGACTTGGTGGCACCCAGACCATAGCTGCCATCGCGCAAGGATTGCGGCACAGCGTTGATGATGTCGTCGGACAGCGACGAGATGAAAGGCACGTTCAGGATGCCAATCACGATCCCCGCAGTCATCACCGAAGAGCCGGAATTGCCAAGGCCAAGGGGCTCGGCAAACCAGTCGCGCAGCGCAGGGCCCACCGTCACCAGCGCAAAGATGCCAAAGACCACGGTCGGGATGCCGGCGATGATCTCGATCAGCGGCTTGACCCAGTTGCGCACCGGTTTTGAGGCGTATTCGGCCAGATAGATCGCCGTGAACAGCCCGATCGGCACCGCCACCAAGAGCGACACCGCGCTGATGTAAAGCGTGCCCCACAAAAGGGGGATCATTCCAAGATCGGAATTGCCGCGGAAATTGGGCGACCAGGTCAGGGAGAAGAAGAAATCCCGGATCGGGTATTTGGTAAAGAAGTCATAGGTTTCCGAGGCCATCGACCAGATGATGCCGACGGTTGTGAACACCGCGATGGACGAGGCCAGCGCAAGAAGGCCCAGTACCACCCGTTCAACCGCGATCCGGGCGCGATAGTCTTTCTGCGCGCGGCTGACGCCCCAGAAAAGCCCCGCCACCGCCAGCACAAGGATCAAGATGGTGCGCGCGGCCGCCCCCCAGGCCGTCATGGCGCGATAGTCCTGCGCCGCCGACAGCACTTCGGGCGAGACGTTGCTGCCCAGGGCCACGCCGACATTGGCCAGCACCGCCCGCACATCGACCGCACCGGTCGACATCTCGCGCGCCTCCGCTTCGCTCATGGCGCCCTGCGCCACGGCCTGATCCAGCCCCCCCGCAACCCGGCGCACATCGGCCATGGTCAGCGCACGGGCACTGTCATCGGCCACCAATGCGGCCGGCAGATTGGCGGAGATACGGCTTTCCACCACCATCGGCTGCACGATCAACCACAAGGACAACCCTGCAAGCGCAGGCACAAGAACCCAGATTGCCCCGTTCCAACCATAGTAATTCGGCAAGGAATGCAGCGCGCGCGGGTTCCCCCCGGCCGAGGCCAGCGCCCTTTGGCGCGACAGGACAAACCCGGCCAGCGCAAGGACGCCGATCACCGCAAGAAGCATCGCGACAGACATGTCAGGGCCTTATCTGCAAAGACGAAAAAGAACAGGCGGGGCCGGTCGCGGCCCCGCCTGACAATCAGCTTATTCCAACGGACCCATCGGGGTTTCGGCAGCCACCATCGCCTGGGTTTCTGCCAAGGCCGGGTCAGACACCAGACCATAGGCTGCCAGCGGACCATCGGGGCCAGCCATATCGTCAGACACGAAGAACTCGATGTATTCCTTCAAGCCGGGGATCACACCGAGATGCGCCTTCTTGACGTAGAAGTAGAGCGGGCGCGACACCGGATAATCACCCGAAGCAACGGTTTCGGCCGACGGCACGACGCCGCCCATGGTCGCCACGCGCAGCTTGTCGGTGTTGTTTTGGTAGAAGGACAGGCCGAACACGCCGATGGCGTTCTTGTCGGCATCCAGACGCGCCAGCGTCTCGGTATAATCGCCGTCGATGTCGATGTTGCGGCCATCGGTGCGCAGCTTCATGCAGGCTTCTTCGGTGGCATCTTCATCCATGCCGCTGGCAGCAAAGGCGGCCATGGCGCCGCTGTCCTCGCAGCCCTGGATGATGACCTTTTCGTCAAAGACCTCGCGCGTGCCGTGCTTGGTGCCGGGCGACAGAACCAGAATATCCTGGGCCGGAAGGGCTGCATTGAACTCGGCCCACTGGCTGTGCGGGTTGGCCACCAGCGCGCCATCCTTGACCACGGTTTCGGCGATGGCGTTATAGACATCCGCCGGGTTCAGCGCGAATTCCGGGCCGTTCACGTCCGAGGCAAAGACGATCCCGTCATAGCCAAAGCGCACTTCCATGATCTCGGTCACGCCATTGGCAACGCACAGATCAATATCAGACTGCTTGATGCGCGAGGATGAGTTGGCGATGTCGACGGTGTTTTCGCCCACGCCTTCGCACAGCTTCTTGCGGCCCGCGCCCGAACCGCCGCCTTCAACAACCGGCGAGGGGAAATCAAAGTTTTCGCCAAAGGCTTCGGCCACGATGGTGGCATAGGGCAGAACCGTGGAAGACCCGGTGACCTGGACCTGATCGCGCGCCGAGGCAACAACGGTCGAGGCAGCCAGGATCGCCACGGTGGAAACCGCAAGCTTGAAGGTCGGCAGTTTGGTGAAAGACATCTGTCACTCCATCAGAGATGCGAAGGGCCGGATGCCCATTCGTCTGCCCCGGTGAATAGGGGCCTTTGCCAAGGCTTTTGCGACAGTTGTGTAACAGTTCCATGACAAAGGCTGCCCGGAACGGATCAATCCAGCGCGGAGAAAGGCCCACTCCCGCGGGGCAAAGCGCTAAAGCATCGGAAGCAACACACTGAATTTGCTTCCACTTCCCGGCTCGCTTTCAATCACCAGCCGCCCGCGATGGCGTTGAACGATGTGTTTGACGATGGCCAGTCCCAGCCCCGTGCCCCCCATGGCCCGGCTGCGGTGACTGTCGACTCGGTAGAATCGCTCGGTCAGGCGCGGGATATGGCGGGCATCTATGCCCGCCCCCTGATCCACCACATCCACCCGCAAGACCGGGCCGCGTGGCCCGGTATCGCGACGCAAGGCCAGCGTCACCGTGGCGCCGGCGGGGCTGCCGTATTTGATGGCGTTTTCCGTCAGATTGGTCAGGACCTGCACCATCTGGTCGGCATCGGCGCGCAGCTCGATCGGCGCCTCGACGCCTTCCAGCGCCAGCCGTACCTCTGCGGCCTGCGCCACCGGTTGCAGGCTGTCCCCCACCGAGCGCGCAATCGCCGCCAGATCGACCCGGGTTTCGGGGCGGATGCGCTCTTCCGCCTCGACCCGGCTCAGATGCAAGAGATCGCGCACCAGCCGGTTCATCCGCTCGGTCTCGGCCGCCATGATGGTCAAGAACCGCATTCGTGCCTCGGGGTCATCCTTGGCCGCGCCCTGCAGCGTTTCGACGAAACCGGAAATCGCGGTCAGCGGCGTGCGCAATTCGTGGCTGACATTGGCCACGAAATCGCGGCGCATGCGGTCCATCTCTTCGGCCTCGGTCAGATCGGCAAAGGCCAGAAGGACGCCGCTGTCCAAGGGCGTCACCGTGACCTCATGCACCCGGTCGGCGCCTGCGCTTGGGGTGACCATGCGGACCACCGCCCCCTCATCGCCGTTCAGCGCCCGCCCGATCGCCCCCAGAACCTCGGGCGCCCGGATCAAGAGGCCATGGTGCCGCCCCACCAACGCCTCACCCGACACCGACAAAAGCGCCTGCGCGGCGGAATTGGCCTCGTGAACCAAGAGATCAGGACCAATCACCACCAAGGGCAAGGGCACGCCCGCCACCAGGCGGGCCATCGGGTTCGGCATGGGGTGCATCCTGTCATGGCAGCGCTTTGCCAAAAGCTAATGGCAGAACATGACAATTGCCAGACAGTCGCCGCCGCCGCGCAGAAAAGCAGCCTCAGCGGTCCCCCGCCTGCCAGTCGCGCAGCGCGGCGTTGGACTCGCGCAGCGCGGCAGGATCACGATCCGGCCCGCCGGGTTCGGACGACAAGCCCTCGGCCTGCGGCGCGCCGGGAACCGGGCGATTGCGGAAATAGAAGGTCTCACGCGCGCCGAAGTAAAAGGCCACCACCGCCCCCAAAAGCCACCAAAGCGGTTCGGGCACCGCGTTCAGGCCAACCATCCGGGCGGCAAAGGCCGTCGGGTCGATCATGGCATAGATGAAAAGGCCAATGGTGCCAAAGGCAAGACAGGGCCGGGGCAAGCGGTTCAGGCCGTTGACCATGCGGTCAAACCAACCAAGCGTTGGCATCTGATATTCGTGCCCCAGCTGCGAAAGCGCCGCCATCTGCGCTTCGGCAGACAGTTCCATCCGGCGCGTGGCCGACGGTGTCAGTACCTCGGCCACCCCCTTGGCGGCGGTGCCAAGCGAGGCAATGGCGGCCGGACCGCCCAGAAGCTGTTTCATCATGCCCATGCGGCCACCCGCGCGCGATGTTCGGCCTCACTCAGATGATAGCGCGGCGAGATGAATTCCTCGGCCCGGGTGATCCAGCCCCCCTTGCCGCCATCACGACGGCGGGCGAACTTGCGGCTGGCGGGGCGGGCATCGCCCAGCGCGTAATAGTAGTTGCGCCGGGCAATGCCATAGGCATCGGCGATATGGGCCGGGGCCGCATCATAGGCGCGCTGCACGGCGCGTATGGTCTGCGGCCCGATCACCCCGTCATCGCGGCAGGCAAAGCCCATCTGGCTGACCAGCCGCTGGAGGATCTTCACGGCATTGGCGCCCGCGTTGACATACATGTCAAAAACCGAAGGCTGCAGCACCTCGGGCAAGGCCCCGATGGCGGGGCGGCGGAAGTAATGGTCGATATAGATCTCGATGGCCCGCGCCCGGCTGAGCCGGCGCACATCCGCCACATCGACCCGCCCGTCACCGGTGATGTCGATCCCCAGACGCCGCAAGGTATGAATAGTCACGCCGTGGTTTGTCGCCCCGCCCGGATCATCGGGATCATCGACGAAGCCCCCTTCACGCGCGACGATCTCTGCCGCCAATTCCCTGACCGTTTTCATGCCAAACCCCAAGTTTCGCTTGTGCGAGGGTCAGGATCGGCAAAGGCGGTTAAGGCCCGGTCACAGCGGCGCGCGCCCAAGGGTGCTGCGCATCGGGCCTATGGCCGGGATCTGGGGAGAAGGCGCCAGCGGGGGCTTATTCCTTGACGGGTTCTTTATAGATGCCTTGCGCCTTGAGGCTGTCGATTACCTCTTGCGGCATATAGGTCTCGTCATGCTTGGCAAGGATCTCGCTTGCGACAAAGACACCGTCCTGCATCTGGCCAGTGCCGACCATGCCCTGCCCCTCTTCGAAAAGGTCAGGCAGGATACCGGTAAAGGTGACAGGCACCGTGGCGTTGCTGTCGGTCACACGGAAGGACACGGTTTCGCTTTGGCCGCGGATGATGCTGCCCACCTCGACCAGACCGCCGATGCGAAAGACCTCACCGGGTGCGGGGGGCTCTTCCAGCACCTGTGTGGGCGAGCGGAAGAAGTTGATCCCGTCGCGCATGGCATAGCCGATCAAGGCCGTGGCGATCGTCAGGGCGACAAAGGCCAGCACGATCACCTGGATGCGGCGCTGTTTCTTCAGGCCCTTCATACCCCGGAAACCGGGTTTTGCGGTGGCGTCCATCGCGTCTGTCTCTCCTGCCATTTGCCAAAGGCATGCCGCAAGAACATGGGGCTTGCCTTGACCTCAATCAACTGCTGCGGCAGCCGGTCGCGCCGAAAGCGCGGCCCGGGACGTCAGGGAAACACTGGCGCAAGCATCAGCCCCGTGGTCTCTTCGATCCCCAGCATCAGGTTGGCGTTCTGGATCGCCTGCCCCGACGACCCCTTGGTCAGGTTGTCCAGCACCGCAACCACCACCGCCCGGCCCGCGATCCGGTCGCCGATCACGCCCAGATGGCAAAAGTTCGATCCCGCAATATCGCGGGTCGAGGGCAGGCCGCCAAAGGGCAAGACCCTAAGGAAGGGCTCGCCCGCAT
>JACCDH011304553.1_pt1 | contig 36978 bp, 35 predicted proteins | sample 7442481 | NCBI WGS metagenome assembly JACCDH01 (sample SAMN15323433, study PRJNA562643) | freshwater metagenome | isolation source: river surface water | place: USA:Blue River Watershed | collected 2017-08-15 | reverse complement strand
CTCGAGAGCACGATTCCGTGATGCTGGAGGCGACGGAAATTACATCCCCGGTTCTGTTGAAGGCGTTGCTTCAGTTGCTGCAATTATCGATAACGGCGGGCCGTACAGCAGTTCTCTGCAGCTGCGCTATTTTGGTCCGCGTCCGCTGAAAGAGGACAACTCGGTCAGGTCAGATGCGACGACTACATTGAACGGTAAGCTCGGTTATCGGATCAGCAAAGACACGAAAGTTGAATTGATAGGATTTAATCTTCTCAATAGTCAGCATTCGGCAATCGATTACTACAGTGACTCATACACATTTAACGGTACCGGCGGTCAAAGTGGAAGGGTATTTCACCCCATCGAGTCTCGTAGCTTCAGAGCGCTTTTGATTACCCGTTTTTGAATAGTTGTTGTTTGACTATTTTAGTAGTCATTTTTATAGGAATACGGTTCGTTTAATTGGTTTTTGATGTTTGATCCCAATCAAGGATTCGAATCCCCGGTCATACCAAAAATCGATGTATCATGACTAGAGCGAGTTAGTGATGTGAAATTTGCTAGCCCGCCAAGACATGTTGCACCAGAGAGCAGGTGCGTCACAACAGCAAAGAGCCCCGCAATGTGCGGGGCTCTTTGCTTTCAAGTCGCTCTGCTGGTACTTCATTCGCGGTTTTCGCGCTAAACAGCACGTATTTTCTCAGTGAGCCTGTGAGACGGAATGCATTGCCTTCAATGATGCACGACGATTTCGGCTGTCATCAGCGACGGTAAGGAGATTCACAGCAACGCTTCTAAACCTTTTCTGTCGATCAGATTCAATAGCTTGAGCGAGGGGCCGCTCGGCTGCTTCTCGCCGATTTCCCACTGGCGAACCGTCGACGGACTGGTGTTGAGCACTGCTGCAAGCCCTCTAGTTCGACATCTGAGATATTGGCACGATCACTTTTCTCGAACCCGAACACGAAAAACCATCTCGTTCCCCTACGGGGCGCTACCAGAGTGCGAACACCACCGCGTTGTCCACGCCCGGGAAGGGCAACGTGCCTCATCAGTACATCACCCCCGAGGTCAGCATCGATCAAGCCATCGGCCATCTCGGCGACCGCTTTGCAAAGCGCGGGAGTCGGGGTGGCGTTGGAAAACGGGGAAATCGAGGCGAATCGAAAGATATTGCTGGTTCGAATCCTGAATCCTCCGCCAGTATTCCCTGTACCTCCAAGGGTACGCAAACCCAGCCAAGAGCCCCGCGCAGTGCGGGGCTTTTCTGATTCGTCTCCTCTCTTACCGTCACTTTCCTGGCCGCTTTTGCCACCCTAGCCGCCGCTGATTTGGAACACTTGGCAAAGTTAGGCCACTCATCCAAACCGCCGAAATCCTGAATTTTGCCGTGAGAATCCGAATCGATCGGACGGCGTGACGGGTGCCGGATCATGGGCGGCCAGATGACTCTGGCGACGCATCAATCCGATTGCCAACGGAAAATTTTTTCACCGCGACACTTTTTGAAACGAGACCATGGCTGCAAATATCGTTATTACAGAAAGCATCAAAGAGCCTTGGGAACTCAAGGGAACGAATTACGATAAACCCGAGGAAATCGTTCTCGCGAATCTCGCTGTTGGTCAGCTGGCTTTTATAGGATCTTCGTTTGGCGGGTATCTCAGCCGACAGGCAACCGTTACTGCCGAGTTGGCTGAGGCGGTTAACACAGTCAGGGATCGCAGCGCTGAGGTCAGTGCACTTTTTTCAACTTGGAACGCCGAGAATCCCACACTTGATCTGACGATGCCGGCCAGCGGGCCCTATCCGGCCCAAGCTTCAATGGTGCAGCTGAACGACGGGGATGTCACAGACATTGATAAGCTTGTTGCGGCTAATAATGTAATTTCTGAGTATGGTGTCGTAAACAAATTTATTCCGCTAGGGGGATTCACCTCTGTCGACCCAGTGTATGAATCGCCATGCACTTTCGAGTTTGGCCCGCTGGCAACAGGAGAAATTATCACCGGATTTTCTCCCAGTCTTGATGTCGATAATGGTTCACACACAATTCCTGATTTTCAGCTTTTTGCAAAACTCGACTCGTCTGGCCAAGTTGATAAATCAAAGATTTTTGTGAATTATCTTGGAAACGAATATGAAGCTAAAAACTTCAAGGCTATATGGATACCCTCCGCGCAAAGTGAGATCGATTATTTCAACAGTCAATTATCATTCGTGGTGGCTGGAAGAAATTCAAGGATGCTCACAGATACTACGCAACTAGTGCCTGTTCCGTCCGAGATCAACAACGCAACGCCTGACGGCGCTGACAACCTGCAACAACCCGCAGTCACCATGGAGATTGCTATTACAGGCGCTGATTTTATTGAATTCAAACTGGAAGATGGAAGCTATTTTTATTACGACAAGCCAGCCAGTGAAATCCCTCTGTTTACCGGACAGATGCTTGATGAGTATATGGGAACAGTTGTGAAAATGCCCGATAATACGTATCGCTTCATCGCTAAAACGCCTCCGGACTCGCCAATTCTATGGGTTGGGATAACGGCCACACCCAAGCCCTGCATAAAAAACCCCACCAACTTGCAACAAAGCGAATGGCTTTCGCAGTACTCGGACAAAATAGTCCGGATCACGCAAAGAAGTAGCGAGCAAACCACCTATGTCAATGCGCTGGTGCAAAGATATAACTACTATTTTGAGGCGGCGACCAATATATTGAAAGCGTTTACCAACCTCTGGGCAACCTTGTCAGGGAATATCTGACAGGGCTTCTGGCGGGCTGCATCAGCAACCAGCCAGCGACATTTTCCGAAATAATTCTCCATCCGGCAGTACGGAGCTTCAGCAATCTTGCGTGCAGCGTGGGAGACAGGAAATTCATGTTGGCGTGAATTTCGTATGACTTACCCCGGTGGTGGTGAACGATCTTTTCTGCGGCGGTCAACGCCGGCGAAAGGTGAGGTCACTTTTCTGGTTGGGCTGATACCGATGATGGTTTCGCAATGCATGTCGAGCATATTGATCGCGATGCTGGCATCTCGGCTGACGAAGCCAGCCTCCAGCAGCACATGCCTCAGCAAGCGAATGATCTCTTCATAGGCGTGTTGAGTAATGCGATTCCTGACCAGCACTTCTCTGACGATGGAAAAATCATGCTCGACGTCAGGTTTTCCGAGCACCAGAGCAAACATTGCAAAATTGTGTTCGACGATCTGTTCATTGCTGAGATCGCCCAGACAGCGACGAATGCTGGGGTTGACCAGCAGGCCCTTGGTGAATTCCACCAGCGTGGGCTTCAGTGCAGATGCGCCACCGTATTTTTCAAAAAGATTGGGTATCAGGGTGGACATTAACGGGGCTCCGTTTGATCTCTTGTTGTTATGAGCAGTGCGTAGTGCGTTACGAGCAAATTGTTTCAGGTCTGGCAATCACGGCGCGCAGTATTTGCACGGAGAGTTTCGGTAGATACCATACGTGCCATGGTTCTGCTGCGTCGATTATCGATAGCTCTTTGGGTTCTGTCTACCAAAAGTAGTTATTGCTCTACTGGTGCGGTCATCAGAAGATTCTTCTCATCGAGCCGCGTTGCACTCGTCGGGCGATGATTGTCAATTTTGTCATGTTGGTCTTGGTCTGCGAGATTCTTGACGGACTGAGATAATGCCTATCTATGCTCACATTTCTCTTTACTCCGCGCAGGCTCCCGGTGGCGCTGGCAGTCTGCTTTTTGACGGCAGGTACCTGTTTACCCAATACCGGGGCCGCCCAAACCACAAGCGCTTACGGACTGTTCGGCAGCCCGACATGTTCTGAATGGGCAGGCATGAGCGCGGACGCCCGCTATAACTGGACCAGGGCTTTTATCTCATCGCTGAGCAAGGGCTATGAGGAGATCCGGCGCAACAAGAAACAAAAATTCAGCAATTCCGAAGGTGTCGAGATCGTCGTGGAGGCGATCGGCCAGCACTGCTCGTCAGCGCCTGATGCGCTCGCCTCAGAAGCGGTGGGGCCTTTTCTTAACTGATCGATCCATCAGTGGGATTTATCGCATCCTGCACAGAAATTTCAGCATTTCTTCATTGGGCGTGTTGGGCCAGGGCTTGTCCCACTCGGTCGGCGCACTCTCTTGCTTGACGACGCCGCCGCGGCCGGTGTTCGAGCTGTGATAAATCTGCTGCATAAGTCGCGTCTTGCGGTTGCGGCAATCGGCCTCGACCAGAAATTTCGCCGACATCGCATCTTCGGGCGTGCGTTTGCCAAAATCCAGCAAGAACCAGGCGGTCGGATGCTTGCCGTAGCGGATGGTGTCGAAATCCACATAAAACAGATCACGCTTTTCGGTGGTGGTCAGTAGCGACCATTCTGCGTGGGCGAGCGGCGTGGCCAGTGCTGCGATGAGCGCTGCAATCAGTGCTGCAATCAGCGGAGCGCCTTGCCCAACTCGCGCGATGCGGGTGCCGGCATCAACGTGGGACTTGCATGGCAAAGTTTTTGTCATCTTCAGTCTTGTTTTGCGCCTGCGGCTTCCAGTTCTTTTTTCCAGGCCTCGGATTGCAGCCGCTGCTTTTCTTCGAATTCTTTTTCGTCTTTTTCTGCTTGTTCGCGGAAGGCTTTGTGTTCCTCCGCGATCGCTTCCAGTCGGCGCTCCATCTCATTGACGCGTTTGGAGCTGTGCTGTTCGTCTAGTTCAACACCCAGCGTCAACGCCAGATAGATCCATACTGGTGTGGATAGCAGCAGCAGAATAGACCACCATACGGCGATAAAACGCGACAGCAGCACTAGCGAGATCGCCAGCGATGCCACGCCCACCCCAAACAAGCCGAGTTCGATCAAGAGTCACCTCGATTAAGCATTCGTCTCACCCTGTTTCCGACAAGAGTATCGTGAATCGTGCAAATCACGGACTCAGGTTCTCTGCGTGCATACGGTGCCACCTGAGGCAGTGTTTTAAATTTATTAATGTTGAGATGCTGGCGTTAAATGCCCGCGCTGGTTGATAATGTGCTGACAAGAATACCTATAAATGAGGAGACAAGCATGGCACATCCCGTCATTGGCTTTATCGGCGTCGGTCTCATGGGCGCGGGCATGGCAAAGAATATCGTCACCAAGGGCTATCCGCTGGTGATCATGGGCCACCATAACCGCGAGCCTGTCGAGCGCCTGAAGCAGCTGGGCGCGACCGAGGCCAAGACCCCGCGTGAACTGGCCTCGCAGTGCGACATCGTTCACTTGTGCGTGACAGCCTCGCCGCAAGTCGAGGCAGTGATGAACGGCCCGGACGGCATCTTTGCCTCAGGCCGCAAGGGACTGATCATCATCGACTGCTCGACCTCGAACCCGGTCTCCACGATGGCGCTGGCCGAGGCCGCAAAATCTCATGGCATGACCTTCATCGATGCGCCACTGGGCAGAACGCCCAACGAGGCCGAGGCGGGCACGCTGGACACCATGGTCGGCGCCGATCCCGAGACGTTTGCCAAAGTCAAGCCAGTGCTCGACTGCTGGGCCGGCAATGTAGTGCATCTTGGGCCGGTCGGGCTGGGACACAAGATGAAGCTGATTAATAACTTCATCGCGATGGGATATGCAGCCCTGTTTTCGGAAGCATTGGGCATTGCGCGCAAGGCAGGTCTGTCGAAAGAGCAGTTCCATGCGGTGATTGGCAGCAGCCGGATGCGCAACGGTTTCTACGACACCTTCATGAAGTGGACGATGGAGGGCGACGAGAGCGCTCACCGCTTCACGATCAGCAATGCGCACAAGGACATGCGCTACCTGTCCAGTCTGGCCAATGAGATCGGCGCGCTGCATCCGATACAGTCGATGGTTAAAAATTCCTTCGCCGGTATGGAGGCGGCGGGGCAGGCTCAGCGCTATGTGCCGATGCTGGCGGATTTCGTCGCCGAGCTGAACGGGCTCGAGCCATCCCACAAACAAAAATGACCTATCCCGGGCCGGTCGTCAGCGCCGAATGGCTGGCAGCGCATCTGGATGATCCTGCGCTTCGCATCGTCGACGCCACGGTGCACCTGCCCGATACCGGGCGCGATGCGAAAGCGGAGTATCTTCAGGAGCATATTCCCGGCGCAGGATTTTTCGATCTCGATCGGATCGCGGATCCCGCCAATCCGCTGCCCAGAAAGTTCCCGCCGAACGAGGTGTTCGCGCGCGAGGTGGGCCAGCTGGGCATCAGCAATGACACGCATGTCGTCGCCTACGACACACCGGGCTTGTACAGTGCGGCGCGTGTCTGGTGGCTGTTCCGCCAGTATGGCTATGACAAGGTGTCGGTTCTTGATGGCGGGCTAAAGCACTGGAAAGCGCAGGGCAGGCCGGTGCAGGCCGGCGCGGTGGAGTTCTCACCGGTGCGCTTCGCGGTGGGCTCAGAGCGTCAGCTGTTGGCCTTGTGGCCGCAAGTACTGGAAGCCTCGCGCGGCGCCGCAGTCCAGATCGTCGATGCGCGCACACCGGGCCGGTTCGCCGGCACAGAGCAGGATCGTTACCCCGGCACCCGCGCAGGCCACATACCCAATAGCCTGAATCTGTACTGGGCCGATCTCTTGGACGCGGAGTCGCGCACCCTGCTGCCCGCCGCGCAACTGCGCGAGCGCTTCAGCAAGGCGGGCATTACCTGGGACAAGCCGGTCACCGCGACCTGTGGCTCTGGCCTGACCGCCTGCATTCTGGCGCTGGGTCTGCACCTGTGCGGCAAAGATGACTGGGCGGTGTACGACGGATCGTGGGATGAATGGGGGCGTCGGCAGGATTTGCCGGTGCAGCCCTGAAGTTCGTGCCGGTGAGGGGCGCGGCATGCGGCATGCACAACAATCAGCTGATCGCCATCTCCAGCGACTTCGCCATGCGCTCGCCCAGCGGAGTAATCACGTAGCCTTCACGGGCGTAGCGTATGAAACCCATGCTGATCATCTTGTGACGCTGCTTCTCGCTGATCCGCGACACAGCATCGCCCTGCCCGTGATTCAGGGCGAGCAGCAATTCGATATCCTCGGTGGCGATGATGTTCATGATGGCTCGGTGATGTCCTTGGTAGGATCCGTTGCAAGGCCGGCAGACGCGCGTGCATCACGCAAACTTCCGCCGTCTCTGATATATCGACAGCGGCAGGGCGATCTTTACTCACAATCCCCACGGAGACAGACATGACCCTCGCCGCAAGTCCGCGATCGCACGCTGTAATGGCCTCTGTTGATTCGCTTCATGAGGTGGGGGCCGCCACGGAGCAATGGGCGAGCACCTTCAATCAGGGCGACCCGTCGGCGATTGTCCGCCTGTATCTGGAGGATGCGGTGCTGTGGGGCACCGTCGCCACGGAGCTGCTGACAGGCTGGCAGGCGATACGCGATTATTTCGCCCGAGCCTGCGTGCCCGGCGCGCTGCCGCGCGTACAGATCGAGCAGCAGCATGTGCGCGTGATCGGTGACGTGGCGATCAACTCAGGCGCGTATTTGTTTCATGTGACCGAGCAGGGCGGGGAAAGGGCGCTGCCGGCACGCTTTTCCATGGTCTGGCGCAAAACGCCGGCGGGCTGGCGGATCGTCGATCATCATTCGTCGGCGCGCCCGGCGACCTGATCATCTGACGCATTGACGAACTGACGCGCTCAGCGCAGCCGCTCGGGCCGGACAAAACGGCCGGCATCCCAGCGACCTTCCAGCGGCACGCGGTCTTCACCAAAAGATTTGCGTCCGAGGCCGTGATACCGGCCTTGATACAGCTCGCCGGTGTAGCGGTCGCCATTCGCATAAGAGATCGTGCCGCGACCGTGCGGAAGGTCGTTCTTCACCGGGCCCGCATAACGGCTGCCATCGGCATAGGTATAGATGCCTTGTCCGTTCGCCTTGCCATGGCGGAGTTCGCCATCGTAGCGGTCACCGTTTGCGTACAGTATCGTACCGGTGGGCGCAGGCAGGTTGTTGGTGAATTCAGCGATCAGCTGGTTGCCGTTGGCAAAAATGACGGTGCCGCGGCCATTCAATTTGTTGTTCCGGAATTCACCCTCGTAGAGATCGCCGTTCGCGTAGTAATACCTGCCCCAGCCATGGCGATTGCTCTTTTTGATGTCGCCGACATATTTGTCGCCGTTCAGGTAGTAGGTCGTCTCGCAGCCGCTCAGCAGCACGACCAGACAGACTAGCAGCAGGATTCTCAGCTTCATACGATGCCCCGCGAGGCGCAATGCCAGTGCGTCGATCATGCCGAATTGCTAAGACATGCGCTGCGACCGGTGAAAGAAAACATTAACCCTTGAATGTATCGGCAAGGAGCGTGGAAGCTTAAGGCCATGGCGAGCGCACGATCATTGAGGGCCACTTCGCCGGATTGCCGATCTGGCATCAAATAATGTTTGGTGAATAAATTGACCGTAGTCAATTTTTCGCTGCAAACCTGAGCTTTTGTCGTCAGAAATTGCCTCTGGGAATGCATAATTGCTGCTATGCAAAATATAGCGATTTCCGGTCCATGAATAATCCCGACACCCGTCAAGCCACCCCGCCGAGCGCCCGCGCGGTTGACGAAACCGTGCACGAGCGCCTGTCGCAATTCACGATGGGACTCTCGCCCATCTCGCTGGCGCTGGCCTGTACCGACTGGGCGATGCATCTTGCGACCTCGCCCGGACGTCAGATGGAGCTCGCACAGCGCGCAATGCAGCTGATGCAGGACGAAGCTGCGGCCACTGCGCGGCGCGCCGCAGGCATCGCGACAAGCGAGAATAACGGTAACGAGGAAAAGGACACTCGCTTTGCCGATCCGGCGTGGTCGCAGTGGCCGTTCAGCATGCTCAAAGACAGTTTCAAGGCGGGCGACGTCTGGTGGCAGGATGCGACCCGTGTGGAGGGCATGTCAGAGCATCGGCAGCAGATGGTGAGTTTTTTCGCGCGGCAGTGGATGGATGCGATGTCGCCGTCAAACTGGGGACTGACGAATCCCGAAGTTTTTCGCAAAGCCTGGCAGACGGGCGGGCAGAGCATGCTGCATGGACTGCAGCTCTTCCTGCAGGACATGCAGCAATCGCATCTGCCGGCCGACCAAGCCAATCCCGAACACCTGAAGCCCTTGCCTTTTGCCGTGGGCAAGGACGTAGCCGTCACCTCCGGCAAGGTCGTGTTTCGCAATCATCTGTTCGAGCTGATCCAGTACGCCGCCACGACAACGGAAGTCGCCGCCGAGCCGCTGCTGATTATTCCGTCGCCGATCATGAAGTACTACATCATGGATCTGTCGCCTCACAATTCCATGGTGCGTTATCTGGTCTCGCAGGGCTATACGGTATTCATGATCTCCTGGCGCAATCCTGATGCCAGCGATCGTGAGCTGGGCATGGATGATTATCTGCAGGCAGGCGTGATGCAGGCGATGCGCAAGACGAGTGAATTGGCAGAGTCGCGCGAGGTTCATGCAATGGGCTACTGCCTTGGCGGCACTTTCCTCGCCATCGTGGCTTCGCTGATGGGCGCGGATCAGTTCAATACACACGAGGCGGGCAAGAAAGCCGAAGGCCAGCAGACCATGCCCATACTGCGCAGCGTAACGCTGCTGGCGGCGCAGACGGATTTTTCCGAGGCTGGTGAACTCGGCATTTTCATCGACGACGATCAGCTCAAGACCTTGCGCGAGCAGGTCGCGCGCACCGGGTATCTGTCGGGCCGGCAGATGGCGGGCACCTTCCAGTTCCTGCATTCGAAAGACCTGATCTGGTCGCGCAATACGCAGCGCTATCTGATGGGGGTGGATGAAACAGGCAGCGACCTGATGAGCTGGAATGCCGACACCACGCGGCTTCCCCAGCGCATGCACTCGGAATACCTGGACAGCCTGTTTTTGCGTGACGATCTGACCGAAGGCCACTACAAGCTGGCTGGCGTGCCGGTCGCTTTGAAGAACCTGAGGATGCCGTTGATGGTGGTTGGCACCGTGCGCGACCATGTGTCGCCCTGGCGCTCGGTGTACAAAATTCATTTGCACACCGACACCGACACAAGCTTCATTCTGGCAGCAGGCGGACACAATGCCGGCATCGTCTCCGAGCCGGGACATCCGAGGCGCGGCTATCAGATCAGTCGCGTGCAGGCCGGCCACGACTGGGTCGATCCGGATCAATGGATCGCCAGTGCGCCGCGCCGTGAGGGATCGTGGTGGGAAGCCTGGAGCGAGTGGCTGGCCGAACAAAGCAGCGCGCGCATCACCGCGCGCGTAATCAATGAACACGCTGTGGTGTGCGATGCGCCCGGCGAGTATGTAATGGTGCGCTATGCTGACTGAGAACCGATCTTATCCACCGTACCGCGGACTGTTTAGTCTTGAGGGTAAAAAAGGCCTGATACTGGGTATCGCCAACGACCACAGCATCGCCTGGGGCTGCGCAAAGCTTGCAAGAGTCATGGGTGCGGAGATTGTCGCCACCTGCCTCAACGACAAGGCGCGCAGTTATGTCGAGCCGCTGACCAAGCCGCTGGGCATCGATCTGGTCAACTGTAATGTTGAAGAACCGAACGCGCTGGAGACACTGGTCGCTCACGCTGTCGACAAGCTGGGTTCGATCGACTTCGTGATCCACTCGATTGCCTGGGCGCCGCTGGAAGATTTGCACGGTCGCGTGATCGATAGTTCGAGCCTTGGTTTCGCGCGTGCTATGGAAGTATCTTGCCACTCGTTCGCCACGCTTGCGAAGCTCTGCGCGCCGCACATGCCGGCAGGCGGCAGTCTGCTGACGATGACCTATCTCGGCGCGGACGAAGCCGTGCCTCACTACGGGCTGATGGGCCCGGTGAAAGCCGCGCTTGAATCACTGGTGCGTTATATGGCGCTGGAGCTGGGCCCGCAAAAAATACGCGTGCATGCGGTATCCCCCGGGCCGATTCCGACCCGTGCCGCATCGGGTATCGCCTCGTTCGATGAACTGATGCAGACAGCGATCAGCAAATCTCCCCTGGGCAGACTGGTGACGCTCGAGGAAGTGGCGCAGCTGTGCGCGTTCCTGTGCACGGATGCCTCTTCCGGCATGACAGGCCAGACTATTTATGTCGATGCCGGCTGCCATGCGGTCGACTGACTGCTGATGTTTGCTGAAAAAAACCATGAACAAAACACCTGACCTTGACCTTATCGAGAATCACACCTTCGATGAGCTGGCCATCGGACAAAGCGCAACGCTGACGCGAACCCTGACGCTGGACGACATCCGTGCATTCGCGGCTGTCTCCGGCGATACCAACCCCGCCCACCTCGATCCCGAATATGCGAACGACACCTTGTTTCATGGCGTGATCGCACATGGCATGTGGGGTGGAGCGCTGATTTCTGCGGTTCTCGGCACACAGTTTCCCGGTCCGGGAACGATTTATCTGCAGCAGGACCTGCACTTCACGAAGCCAGTGCGTATTGGCGATACGCTCAGCGTGACGGTCACGGTACTGGCGAAGGAGGAGACCAAGAAACGGGTCGAGCTGGATTGTGATGTGCGCAACCAGAAGGGCGATTCGGTATTGCATGGTCTGGCGAAAGTGATCGCGCCCGCGCAGAAAGTGCGGCGTCCGAAGATCGCTGCGCCGCAGATACAGCTGTTTGACCCGGAAGCGCGTCTGAAGTCATTGCTGGCGATGGCCGATTCGCTGGAGCCCGTGCGCTGCGCGGTCGTGCATCCCTGCGATGCGGAATCGCTGAGCGGCGCACTGGATGCAGCCGCGCACGGACTCATCATTCCGGTGCTGGTCGGGCCGGCCGAAAAAATCCAGTCCGTCGCCGCTGAAGCCGGCATCGATATCAGCGCAACGGAGCTGGTGGCCATGCCCCACAGTCATGCCGCAGCAGAAAAAGCGGCAGCGATGGCGGCCAGCGGCGAGGTCGAGATCCTGATGAAAGGCAGCCTGCATACGGATGAGCTGCTGCACGCAGTGCTGGCACAACCCGGCCTGCGTACAGGCCGCCGGATGTCGCATGTATTCCGTTTCGATGTGCCGATGTATCCGAAGCCTCTGCTGGTGACGGATGCCGCGCTGAATATTTCGCCGACACTGGCCGATAAAGCCGACATCATCCAGAACGCGATCGACTTTGCCCGCATGATGGGCAATGAGCATCCCAAGGTGGCGATACTGTCCGCCGTAGAGACGGTCAATCCCGCGATACCGTCCACGCTGGACGCCGCCGCGCTGTGCAAGATGGCCGGGCGCGGTCAGATACGCGGTGGTCTGCTCGATGGCCCGCTGGCTTTTGATAATGCGGTGTCCGCGCAGGCGGCGCAGATCAAGCACATCGCATCACCGGTGGCCGGTGATGCCGACATACTCGCGGTACCGGATCTGGAATCGGGCAATATGCTGGCCAAGCAGCTCGAATATCTGGCCGGCGCGGTCGGCGCCGGTCTGGTGCTGGGAGCGCGCGTGCCGATTGCGCTGACCAGCCGCGCCGATGGCCCGGTGACGCGTGTGGCCTCCGCCTTGTTGGCGCTGGTGAGCGCGCATCACGCGAGAAATGACCCGCTGCGGCGCGGGCAGCTCCGCCAGCTCGGCCAGCGCCAGGCGGATCCCTGACGATGGCGATCCTCGCGGTCAATGCCGGTTCTTCATCGCTGAAATTTTCTGTGCATCCGGTCGTCCGGGATGATGTGCAGGCGCCTGCGCTGACCGGCAATATTGAAGGACTGGAACCGGGCGGCTCGCCGCAGATGCGCTGGACGCATCAGGGTCGTCAGCAGTTGAGGTCGCTGAGTGCCGGTCAGTCAGCTGCGAAGAGCGATGCCTTTTCGCGTGCGCTCGGCGAGCTCCGCTCGCTGTTCACCGAGGAATTGCGCCTGTCCCCGCCCGTGGCGGTTGCGCATCGTGTTGTGCATGGCGGCGTGTACTTCAATCAGAGCGTGATCGTGACCAGTGAGGTGCTCATCGCGCTGGAAAAACTCAATAGTCTCGCCCCCCTGCATCAGCCGCATAATCTGGCCGGCATACGTGCATTCGCCGAGGCATTTGCCGGGGTGCCGCAAATCGCCTGTTTCGATACCGCTTTCCATGCCAGCGCGCCGGCGCTGCATCAGCAGTTTGCGTTGCCCGCTTCAATGCATCGCGAGGGCGTGCGGCGATATGGTTTTCACGGACTGTCCTACCAGTACATCATGGGCGTGCTGACCGAGCGCAGCGAACGCGCCCGGGGCAGGGTGCTGATGGCGCATCTGGGCAATGGCGCCAGCCTGTGCGCCGCTGCGGCGGGCACCAGCATCGCATCAACGATGGGATTCTCCGCGCTGGATGGCCTGATGATGGGCACACGCTCGGGCGCGCTCGATCCGGGCGTGCTGTTGTATCTGCTGGAGCAGGGCTGGGACCATCGCCGTATCGAGAAGCTGCTGTACAAAGAGAGCGGCTTGCTGGGCGTCTCCGGCCTCTCGGCCGACATGCGGGCGCTGCGGGCCAGCAGTGATCCGGCGTCGCGCGATGCGATCGCCTTGTTCACGCATCGCATCGTACGCGAAAGCGGCGCGATGATTGCCTGTCTGCGTGGTCTCGACGTCATCGCGTTCAGCGGGGGTATTGGCGAGCATGATGCCGAACTGCGCAAGCAGGTCTGCGCTGAACTGGCATGGCTGGAAGTTCGTATCGATTACCACAAAAACAGGGCGGCCACCGGAGAGGCAGCGATGCCGGTGCATCAGCCCGACAGCCGGGTCGAGATCTGGGTCGTTCCCACCGATGAAGGCCGGGTGGCGGCGCGGGAGGCAGCGGCACTGATCAGGGGGAGACAAGATCAATGAGCGATATCACGTATCCGACAGACAAGCCGCTTGAGCGCACACCGGCGGGTGGCATTGCGCCGTTCGCGTATCGCTGGCTGTTCGATCATGAGTTCAGGCCCGGCTTCCACCGGCAGGTCGAGCACACGATAGCTGCACTGATCCTGTTCAGCGTATTTGCGATCGTTCTTGAGCATATTCCCGAGATCTATAGTCCGAATGCCCCGGCATTCCATTGGTTCGATGTGATCACCGTCGGGATCTTCTCGATGGAATATCTGTTACGCCTGTTCACGGCGTCTGTGCATCCGGAGTTTGCCGGCCACCGTTTTCCGCGACTGCGCTATGCGTTCAGTTTTTATGCGCTGGTTGATCTCGTCGCAATTCTGCCTTTCTATTTTTCTCAGTTCTTCACGGTAGACGTCGAGATGCTGCGTGTCTTGCGGCTGTTGCGGCTGATGCGTATCTTCAAGCTGTCGCGCGAGCTGGTGCCGGCCTGGACCGAGTTCCAGTCGCTGAATGCGGGACGGACGGTCCGCGCAAAGCTGTATGCACTGCTTGAGCCCACCGGGCATTCGGGGCGCTTGCATATCGTCGTCGACAATTTCATCGTTTTCTGGATCGCGCTGTCGATTGTCTGCGTGGTGCTGGAGAGCGTGGACTGGATAGGGCATTTGTTTGCGGCGCAATTCGCATGGATCGATGTGATCGCGTTCACGATTTTTACCATCGAGTATGCGGCCCGCCTGTATACCGCGCCGGAAAATCCCGCCTATCGCGACAGGTACCTGCCGCGCTGGGCGCATGTGCGCAGCGGACAGGCGATCATCGATTTGCTGACCATCCTGCCTTTCCTGCTCGAGCGCTTGCTGCCGTTTGCGCTCGATCTGCGCTTCCTGCGGGTATTCCGGCTATTGCGGATGCTGAAGCTGACGCGCTACACATCGGCGACGAATACGCTGTTGAAAGTGATCGGCCGCGAATGGCAAATCATTCTGGCTTCCGTATTCGTGATGCTGCTGCTGGTCGTGCTGACGGCCAGCCTAGGCTATCTGTTCGAACATGATGCGCAGCCGGACAAGTTCGAAAATATTCCGCAATCGATCTACTGGGCCGTCGTGACGCTGGCCTCGGTTGGCTATGGCGATATCTCTCCGGTGACACCGATGGGCCGTGCGCTGACGGTGGTGCTGGCGCTGGTGGGCATCGGTATTTTTGCGATACCGGCCGGTCTGCTGGCCTCTGCATTCACTGATCAGCTGCGCATCGACCGCGAGGCATTCAGACATATGTTGCAACAGGCCTATGCCGACGGACTGATCGAGCTGAAAGAAAAAGAAGAGATTGTCGCCGAGGCGGAGCGGCTGCACCTGTCCGATCAGGAATTCAACCGGTTGCTGGCGGAAGCAAAGGTCGAGTTCGAGAAGACACTCGCCGCGCAGGAGCTGAACTTCGGTCAGCTGATGCTGGACGCTCATGCGCATCCTGAGTTCGCGGCAGAACAATTCCGGATACTGGTCGCGCAGCAGAGTCTGTTGCTCAAGGCAACAGGCGCGCAGCTGATGCAGGACAAGCTGGCCGACAGCGATAACCCGGACGAGCTGACGCGCCGGGTCATACAGACCATTGCCGATTACCAGAGATCCCGCCCGTCCAGCCCCGGATAGTGAGCTGGTCCGGCAAATGCCTGGTCCGCGACAGCGCTGATTGGTTCTGATCCAGCGCAAAAAAGTATATTGAATCCTGAATCTGGAACCGTTCGCGCGACAGTCATTCTCACTTTTTGACGTTCAATGAGCCGTCTGTATTGCCGGAGACTCCATTGAATCCGTATCGCGCCCCGCTTGTCGGGCTGTTTTCCTGTGCGGCACGTCAGTGCTGGGAGCTGCTAGCCTGGCTGCTGGGCGCACTGCTCGCGTCTGCCCTGATCTGGTGGTCCACTGAGCATCAGATCGTCGACAAGGAAGCCGAGGCGCGCAGCGTCGCCATGCGGCAGGCAGAATCGCTGACCAATTCCTATGCCGCGCAATTGCGTCATCTGGCTGAACAGCTGGATCAGCTGACGCTGAGGATCGCCCACGAATGGCGTGACGCGCCCGGCCTGGTTGATCTGGAGCGCGATCAGCTGCGCGGCATATTGCCACGTCGTCACGGCTTTTTTGTCTATATCGCCGATGCCAGCGGCCGGCCGGTTCGCACTTCTTTTACTGCACCGGACAATGTCAGCCTTGCCCGGCACCGTTTCTTTTCGCGACATCGGCAAAACTGCTGTCTGGGTTTGCTGATCACGCCGCCGGAGTATGCGCCCCTGATCGGCAGGCAGGTCGTGCGTTTTTCCCGCCGTCTGGACAATCGGGATGGCAGTTTCGGTGGCGTGATTATCGTCTCTGTCGAGCCGGACTTTCTGGCGACTTTCCAGGACGAGGCCTTGCAGGGATCAAATGATTTTGTCAGCGCGCGGCTGTTCAGCGGGCCGCTGCTGGCCACGCGGCTGGGCAGCGGCATTGCCGAGAAGCGCATTTTTTACAAGACGGATCCGATCTTCCATGAGGCACGCGGCGTCGCGCTGGAGCCTGGAGAGAAATTCCGCGATCTCAAACCGCGCTATGTCTCCTGGCTGAAACTGGATGACTATCCGCTGGTGGCGGTTGCAGGCCTGTCGGAGCAGGACGCGCTGGCGTCGTACCGATCGCTGGCCTACAGCTATCGGATGACTGCCACGGTAGCCAATGTTTTTCTGCTGCTGCTGGCTATTGCCGGAATGGTGTTATCGCGCAAACTCATGCAGAGGCGACATGCAGAGGAAAGCGTGCGCATGACTTACCGGATGGCCACTGATGCGGCCAATGAAGGCTTCTACATGCTGCTGCCGCTGTATGACCCGGCCGGACATCTTTACGATTTTCAGGTAGAGGATTGCAACGAACGCGCAGCGGCTTTGCTGGGAATGATGCGCGGTCATCTGGTGGGCACACGGGCAAGCAGCTGCATGGCGCCGGCGCTGCATGCGGACATTCTCAGCATTTGCCAGCGCGCGTTGGCCCATGGCGTGTATGAAGATGAATTCCGCGTGCCCAGTGGCGGCTGGCTGAAGGCCACCTGGGTCTATCGCCGCGCCGTGCATTCCGGTACCGGCATCGCGCTGACCTTGCGCGACATTTCCGAGAGCAAGGCGCATGAGCAGGCATTGTCCGATCTGGCCAACAACGATGCGCTGACCCAGCTGCCGAACCGCCGCTGGCTGATGAGCTTTTTGCCGGCGGCGATGCGGCGCGCCGCGCGCGGGCGCGGGCATCTTGCGCTGTTCTTCATCGATCTGGACGATTTCAAGCTCATCAACGACACACTGGGACACGAGGCCGGAGACGAGTTGCTGGTGCAGGCGGCAGCCCGTATTCGCAGCGCGGTGCGTGCCAGCGATCATGTAGTCCGGCTCGGCGGCGACGAGTTCACTGTCGTGCTGGAACAGATGGAGGATCAGGCCGACATAGCGCGCGTTGCCGACGGCATCATTGCCGCTCTGTCCGAACCCTTTGCATTGAGCGCGGGTGCCGGCCAGCGGGTGTCAGGCTCCATCGGCATCAGCCTGTATCCGGATCACGGCGAGGATGCCGAGACCCTGCTCAAGCACGCCGATGTCGCGATGTATGCGGCAAAGTCCGGCGGCCGGGGAAGACATCATTTTTATGAGCCACGCCTGTCGGACGCGCTGCTGCTGAAAATGAATCGCGAGCATGCGCTGCGCACCGCGCTCGATCATGACGAATTTGTCGTTCATTATCAGCCGCGCGTCGATGCGCGCACCGGCAGGTTGTGCAGTCTGGAGGCCCTGCTGCGCTGGCAGCATCCTGAGCGCGGGCTGGTCTTGCCGTCGGAATTTATCGGTCTGGCCGAAGATGCCGGCATGATCGTGCGGCTGGGTGAAATAGCAATACGCAAAGTCATTGGGCAGATAGCAGAATGGCGCGAACAGGGCGTCCGGCTGGTGCCGGTGTCGGTGAATATCTCGCCGCGCCAGCTTCAGGCAGGCAAGACTGCAGCCTTCCTCTCGGAAGCACTCGTCAGACGTCGCGTCGACGCGGCGCTGATCGAAGTCGAGGTGACCGAGACCGCCGTCGTCGATCGCAGTCCGAATGTGTCGAAAGAGCTGGACGAATTACGGGCCATGGGTATCCGGCTGATGATCGATGATTTCGGCACCGGCTATTCCTCGCTCGCGCAGCTGCACCGTCTGGACGTTGATATTCTGAAGGTCGATCAGGCGTTCACCCATGCACTGTCGCGAGGCTCCGAGGGCGAGCTGATGTATCGCGCGATCGTCTCAATGGCGGCGGCGCTCGGCATGCGGGTAGTGGCAGAAGGCGTGGAGACGCTGGAACAGCTGAAACTGCTGCAAACCATAGGCTGCAATGAAATTCAGGGCTTCATCATTTCGGGCGCGCTGCCGCCAGAAGACATGGCCACGCTCGCTGGCAGAAGCATTTTGCCGCCGTTCGACAAAATCGGAAGGCTGATTGCGGTGTCCAGCTGATCACCGAAAAGCACCTTGCCTGAACGCGCACCGGGTCAGCCAGAACAATGGCAGCATCAGCAGCCCGCAGCCCACGCTGGTCAGCCACAGCGTCACCGGCAAACGATCGAAACGGAATGCTGACGCCAGCGGCGCCCAGCGGGTCGCCAGCCACAGCGCCGCGGCGGTGGCCGTCAGCACCCACAGCGTGGTCGGCGTGAGGCCGGATAGCATTCGCTTCGCACCGTGCGTGGCCGAGCGTGCAGCCAGTATCAGCACCGCATTCGCCGTCACCAGCATCACAAAAGCTTCGGCACGGGCGATGCCGGGACCGAACTGGTCGAGCATATGGCGGTAGAACAGAAACACCATCAGCGTCGTCAGCCCGCCGTAGGCGAGGCTGTGCAGCACTTGCCGCCGGGAGAGCAGTGTCTCGCGCGTGCTGCGCGGCGGATCCGCCATCAGGCCGGCAGGCCCTTGTTCTGCCTCGAACACCAGTGAGCAGGCAGGATCGATCACGAGTTCAAGGAAGGCAATGTGCAGCGGCGCGAGCAGCAGCGGCAGACCGAACAGTACCGGCAGCATCGCCAGGCCGGCGATAGGCACATGCACCGCCAGCGTATACACCATTGCCTGCCGCATGTTGGCGTAAGTGCGCCGGCCCATGCGGATCGCTTCCACAATGGACGCGAAATCATCCTGCAGCAGCACCAGTGACGCCGCTTCGCGGGCGACATCGGTGCCGCGCTGACCCATCGCGATGCCGATGTGCGCGGCCTTCAGCGCGGGCGCATCATTGACGCCATCGCCGGTCATCGCGACGACCTCGCGCTGCGCCTTCAGTGCTTCCACCAGCGCCAGCTTTTGCTGAGGCTTGACGCGCGCGAAGACATTCACGCGGGCGGCCTGCGTGGCGAGCGCGGCGGCATCCATGCGGGCGATGTCGTCGCCGGTCAGTATGGCTTCATGCGGAAGGCCTGCCTGTCTCGCAATGGCGGCGGCCGTGCGCGGATGATCCCCGGTGATCATCACCACGCGGATGCCAGCGCGCGTGCATTGCGCGATCGCTGCGGGCACTTCGGGCCGCAGCGGATCGGCCAGTGCGACCAGCCCCAGCCATTCGAATGAGAATTCATGCTGCTGCGCCGGCCATGGCTGATCGGCAGGGTGCAGGGCTTTTGCAACGGCCAGCACACGCAGTCCCATCCCGGCGAGCGCCTCGGCTTCGTGCAGGGCCTGAATTTTTCTTTCATCACTCAGGCGGCAAAGTACAGCGACCGCCTCGGGCGCGCCTTTGGCGGCCACGGTGTGATGTGACGCGCCGGATTGCCACCCATGGGTCATTGCCAGCAGTGCAGGGGAAAGCTCGTATTCGCGGGCCAGCGACCAGCCCTCGCGTTCGCTGCCGTTGCGCTGAGAGTGCGCCGCAGACAACTCATGAAACGCTTTTTCCATCGGGTCGTGCGGCAGGCTCTCGCTGGCGAGCACCGCATAGTCGAGCAATTCATGAAAACTGTCCGGCAGGCGCTCGTGCGGGATCGCCTCCAGCATCAGCCGCTGTCCGGGAATGCACAGCGCGGCTACCTGCATCCGGTTTTGCGTCAGCGTACCGGTCTTGTCCACGCACAGCACCGTGGTTTCGCCCAGCGATTCGATCGCGTGCAAGCGACGCGTGAGTACCTGTGCCGCGGCCAGCCGCCGGGCGGCGAGCGCAAAAAAGACGATCATGATCACCGCGAATTCCTGGGGCAGCAGCGACATCGCCAGTCCTATGCCAGCGAGCACGCCCTCCAGCAAGCCGCTGCGCAGCCACCAGAACAGGGCGATCAGCAGCAGCGACAGCAGCACGCCGATCACTGCCAGACGTTGGGTCAGCCGGTTCATTTCTTCGCGCAGCGGCGAAGTCTGCAGGCTGATGTCCTCCAGCGACTGTCCAATTCGGCCCATCTCGGTGCGCTGGCCAGTCGCCGTCACGATCGCCATGCCCTGACCGGCGACGATCAGCGTGCCCGCATACACGCTGTCTCCGGCGGCCTTGCTGACGGCCACCGATTCGCCGGTCAGCATCGATTCATCGGCAGCGAGCTCATGCGCGCTCAGCAGGTGCGCATCCGCGGGCACGCGGTCGCCTTCGGCCAGCAGCAGGCAGTCTTCGCGCACCAGCGCGCTGCCGGCGATGCGCACTGCCTGACCATCGCGCATGACCAGAGCACGCGGGCTGGAAAGATCGCGCAGCGCTGCCAGCGCATTGTCGGTTCGCCGCTCTTGCAGCACGGTGACGCCGATGATGATCAGCACAAACCCCAGCAGCGACAGCGCCTCGCCGCGATCGCCCATCAGCAGATAGATCGCTCCTGCGACCAGCAGCAGCATGAACATCGGCTCTTTCAGCACATCGCGCACGATGCCCGCCAGCGCGCGGCGCTGACGGATGCCCAGCTCGTTCGGCCCCTCGGCATGCAGCCGCCGGGCGGCGGCCCCGGAGCTCAGGCCGGACAGTAAAGAGTCGGCGGGCTGTTGCTTGGTATCATTCATTGCCAGACGAGAGCTAAGGGTTGGCACATCCGGCTGGCCACGGGCGAGCCACCGAACAAAACAACACTGCTGTGCGAGTCGCAGAGCAGATGACAGGAGATAGTATGTCCGGATCCGGATTTCACGTACATGGCCCTCATGATCATGAGGTAGAGCATGCCGGCCACAACGGTTCGACTGGCATGGCCGTGGCGACCGCGATACTCGCCACTGTAGGCGCCGTGTTTTCCTACATGGGGGGCTACACTCAGGCCAATGCGGCCCTGTACAAGAACAACGCCGCGATCAAGAAGACCGAGGCCTCGAACCAGTGGAATTACTACCAGGCCAAGAGCAGCAAGCAGAACCTCGCCGAGCTGTCGCTGGATGTGGTGGCTCAGCCGGACAGACGGCAGAAATACGCCGACTCCATCGAGCGGTACAAGACTGAAAAGCAGGAGATCAAGGCGAAGGCCGAGGCGCTGGAAAAAGAATCGCTGGACTGGGACGAAAAATCCGAGCAGCAGATGCACCAGCATCACCGCTGGGCACAGTCCACGACGGCCATTCAGGTGTCGATCGCGCTGGCGGCGATTGCGCTGCTGACGCGCCGGCGCGGCATGGAGCTGGCCATGTACGGACTGGCGGGTTTTGGCCTCGTGCTGGGCGCGATGGCCTATCTGCATCTCTGATCGGCACCACTCGTCGACGACTATGTACGTACCGGGGGCTATCGAATGAAACTCAGTTTTCTTGGTGCGGCCGGCACTGTGACCGGCTCCAAGACCCTGATCGAGCATCAGGGCAAGCGCATACTCGTTGATTGCGGCCTGTTTCAGGGCTACAAAAACCTGCGCCTGATGAACTGGGATGACTGGCCTTTCGACCCCCGCAGTCTGGATGCCGTCGTGCTCACGCATGCGCACCTCGACCATAGCGGCGCTCTGCCGCTGCTGATCAGGAACGGTTTCAACGGCCCCGTCTATGCGACTGCGGCCACTGCCGAACTGTGCGGGCTGCTGCTGCCGGACAGCGGACATTTGCAGGAAGAGGATGCGAATTACGCGAACCGGCACAAATCCTCGCGACACCACCCGGCGCTGCCCTTGTACTCTGAAGAAGACGCGCGTCATGCGCTGACTTTCTTCCGCCCTGTCGAATCGGGCCAGACGGTGAACATTGGCCCCATCAGTGTGCGCCTTCGCCCGTCAGGTCATATCCTCGGCGCCTGTTCGGTGGAATTGCGCACGGCACGCGGCAGCCTCCTGTTCTCGGGCGATGTGGGAAGGCCCGATGATCTGGTGATGCATCCGCCCGAGCCCATAGCGCATGCGGATTACCTGATTGTCGAATCGACCTACGGCGATCGCCTGCACGAGCCGCACAACGGCGGCGCCGAACTTGCCGAGGTGATCACGCGCACTGCAGCGCGCGGCGGCATCGTGCTGATTCCTTCGTTTGCCGTGGGGCGCGCGCAGAATCTGCTGTACGAGATCTACCTGCTCAAGCGGGCCGGGCGCATTCCCGATCTGCCCGTCTTCATCGATAGTCCGATGGCCATCGACTCCATGCACATTTACCAGCGCCATCGTCGCGAGCACCGGCTGTCGGTCGAAGAGTGCAAGGGCATGTCGCATATCGCAAAGATCTGCCGCACGGTGGAGGAGTCGCGCGCGCTGGACCAGCAGCGCTATCCGGCGATCATCATCTCGGCCAGTGGCATGGCCACCGGCGGGCGCGTCTTGCATCATCTGCGCGCGCTCGCGTCGGATCATCGCAACAGCATCGTGTTCGCAGGATTCCAGGCCGGCGGTACCCGGGGGGCGCGACTGGTGGCGGGCGAGCGCTCGGTGCGCATCTTTGGCGAAGATGTCCGCATCAATGCCGAGGTGGTGTCACTGTCCGGCATGTCCGCCCATGCCGATGCCGCGCAGCTGATTGACTGGATGAAGACCGCGCCGAAGGCGCCGCGCCATGTGTTCATCAATCACGGGGAGCCGAATGCCGCTGATGCGCTGCGCGTTCGCATCGGGCGCGAGCTGCACTGGGATGCGAGCGTGCCGCTGCTGGGGCAGCGCGTCGAGATCGCCGGGCTCTGAGCCCGCTCAGCGCTTCACCGTCATCGGGAAGTCGCGCAGCAGCTTTTGGCACAGCCCTTCCTTGCCCATCGCTTTTGACTTGCTCTCGAAGGTCTGCTGGCCTTTGATGAACAGTTCCCTCGACGCCGATTTGCCGAGCTTCTCCATGCACACCTGCGAGTCCTGCTGAAAGCGCCATGCGTAATAACTGAAAGGGCACTCCGTTCTGGCCTTGGTGAACAGGCCATCCATCTTGATCAGATCTTCGCATTGCTGGGCATGAGCGGGCAGCGCTGTCAGTGCGGCCAGCACGATCATCACGATCAGCGCGGCCAGTGAGTGATTGGTTTTCGGGTGCATGGTGGCTTGGCAGAACATGTTTTTCACGCAAAAGTTTACCTAAAGACGCCGGATCAGGCCCGCAATCCCCCGGCTTTTCAGTGAATCGCCGCGATAGCGTTTCGCGCATCCTTCCCGTGCTGCAGGCAGCCTGCCTGCTTGTTTTCCAGAGAAGCCATGCGCGTCAATTTACCTGTCACTGCCAACAACGTCGAACTCAGCGACGAAAAATCCATCGTTTCCAAGACCGATCTGAAGGGACGCATCCAGTACGTGAACCCGTATTTTCTGGAGATCAGCGGCTTTACCGAGGAGGAGCTGATCGGCTCCCCGCACAATATCGTGCGTCATCCCGATATGCCTTCCGAGGCATTCGAAGACATGTGGCGCGTGCTGAAATCCGGCCTGCCCTGGACAGGTATGGTGAAGAACCGGTGCAAGAACGGTGACTACTACTGGGTGGTCGCGAATGTCACGCCGGTCGTCGAGAGGGGGCAGGTGACCGGCTACATGTCCGTGCGCAGCCGTCCCGCGCCGGAACAGGTGGCGGCCACAGAGGCAGCCTACAAACAATTTCGCGAGGGCCGCGCTCAGGGTCTGGCGATACGGCATGGCGAGGTGGTGAGCACCGGCCTGCGCTCGCGACTGGCCGTGCTGCGCGATATGTCGCTCAGCGCAAGACTGGCGCTCGGGCTGGGGGTGCCGGCGGCGCTGCTGATCGCCTCGGCGATGGTCTCTGCCATCAGCGCGCAGCCCCTGTATCAGACAGCGCTGAGCGCGGTGGCGAGCATGCTGGTGCTGGCTGCATGGCTCGGTTTGCATCAGACCATGATTGCGCCGCTGCAGGCGGCAACACGACTGGCGCGCGCCATTGCCGGCGGCGATTTGTCGACCCGGCTGTCATCCGCCAGCCACGACGACATGGGGCAGCTCCTGCGCGCCTTGCAGCAGATGAATGCCAATCTGGTTGCGGTGGTCGGCGATGTGCGGGCGAATGTCGATGCGATCCATCTCGGCAGCAGTGAAATTGCGAAGGGCAATATGGATCTGTCTGCGCGCACCGAATCGCAGGCCTCCAGCCTTGAAGAGACGGCGGCCAGCATGGAAGAGTTTGCATCCACCGTCAGACAGAATGCCGACAATGCGCATCAGGGCAACCAGCTCGCGCAATCAGCGGCCGGGGTCGCGGCGCGCGGTGGCGATGTCGTCGCCGAAGTGGGCGGCACGATGGATGAGATCAGCAGCTCGGCGCGCAAGATCGTCGAGATCATCAGCCTGATTGACGGCATTGCATTTCAGACCAATATCCTCGCGCTGAATGCGGCCGTGGAGGCAGCGCGCGCCGGCGAACAGGGCAGAGGGTTCGCGGTCGTCGCCGCCGAGGTGCGCGGCCTGGCCCAGCGCAGTGCCGGCGCTGCGAAAGAGATCAGGCAGCTGATCCATGATTCGGTGGCCAAGGTGGAGGCGGGCAATCAGCTGGTACGTCACGCGACCTCGACGATGGAAGATATCGTCGGCTCCGTGGCGAGGGTAACGAACATCATGTCCGAGATCAGCGCAGCGAGCCAGGAGCAGAGCGCGGGCATCGAGCAGGTGAATCAGGCAGTGGTACAAATGGATCAGGTCACTCAGCAGAATGCGGCGCTGGTCGAGCAGGCCGCTGCGGCGGCGGCGAGTCTGGAGCAGCAGGCGGCGCAGCTGTCGCAGTCGGTATCGGTGTTCAAGCTGCGCTGAGCCCGCGCCGTGGGTGGTCGGCGCGACTGGAACTACAATACCGGGCATGAACGCCGAAATGCCACTCAAGCTCTCCATGCTGGATCTCGTGCCGGTGCGTGAGGGCGCCAGCATCGCCGACGCGCTCTGGCAGGCGCAGCGCACTGCGCAGCATGCTGAATTGCTGGGCTTCACCCGCTACTGGGTCGCGGAGCATCACAATCTGCAGGGCATCGCCAGCTCGGCCACGGCTGTGCTGGTCGGGCACATCGCCAGCGGCACTCGCCGTATCCGCGTCGGGTCGGGCGGCATCATGCTGCCCAATCACGCACCGCTGACCGTGGCCGAGGCCTTCGGCACGCTGGCGGAGTTGTACCCGGGCCGCATTGATCTGGGGCTGGGCCGCGCGCCGGGCACCGATCCGATGACGATGCGCGCGCTGCGCCGCGACCGCGTCGAAACCGAGGAAGATTTTCCGCGCGATGTCAGTGAGCTGCAGCGGCTGCTGGCGCCTGTCGTGCCGGGACAGCGTGTGGTGGCGATGCCGGGCGCGGGCACACAGGTGCCTGTCTGGCTGCTGGGCTCCAGCCTGTTCTCTGCCTCGCTGGCGGCCGAGCGCGGACTGCCGTTTGCGTTTGCCTCGCATTTCGCGCCGCGTTTCCTTATGCAGGCAGCCAACCTGTACCGCAGCCGTTTCCAGCCGTCCGAGGTACTGGACAAGCCTTACCTGATGATCGGCGTGCCGCTGGTCGCGGCGCCCACGGATGACGAAGCCGACTATCTCGCCAGCAGCGTGTTCCGCCGTGTGCTGGGCATACTGACCGGCGATCGCCGGCCATTGCAGCCGCCCGAGCATCGTTTCCTCGAGCGTTTGTCGCCGGAAGAGCAGCAGGGCATCGCGGGTTTTCTCGGTGCTGCCGTCATCGGCGGACCGGACACGGTCAGAGAGGGATTGCTGCAATTGCAGCAGGCCACCGGCGCCGACGAGATCATCCTGACCTGCGATATTTACGAGCCTGAGCTGCGCCTGCGCTCGATGAGCATCGCTGCGGATTGCGTGGCGATGGCGGCTGCCTGACGAGACGGTGCCTGACCAGACGGGTGCCTACTGGTATCTGGCCTTGAATTTTTCTTTGCAAGCCTGAGACATCGCCTGAAACTGGCGATCATTCTTTGCGTCTCGCGATGCCTGCAATGTGCAGGCGTCATAGGTCTTAGGACCATTGTGGCAGGCAGCCAGCAGACCGAGCAACGCAGTCGCTGCTGCGTTTTTGCACATTCTGTAGAGCCCGTTATTTTTCATGGTGCATGAAACGGCGTCGGAGGAGACGCCACGTCATTGAGTTCCTGCAAGATATTCTAGCCAGAATTTTTCTTTTTTGCGCTGTACGGAGATGCAAACATCCGCAGACACGCCGGGAATTCAGCGGCGCTCACGGCGCGGCGGCGTCTCTTCCGGCGAGGGCGTGATGCCGTACGGCCCGACCAGCGGCCATACATGGGACGGCACCATGGTTTTGATGCGTGCCGGCTGCTCGCGCCTCAGGTGAATCACTGTCTCGATGGCTTTCATCTCGACCCGCGCGCGCGCGAATTCCAGCCCGCGCGGACCGATGCGCGGCATCAGCCAGCCCACGATCGGCCGCAGCCATCGCGGCATTTTTCTCAGGGGCAGACCTCCGGCGGCGCGCAGCGTGTTTTGCAGAAAGCCGCGCACTGCGCCTGCCCGCTTGCCCGCGCTGCCGGGGCGGCTTAAGGTGATTTCATCGCCCAGCAAATCCAGCATCTGCTGGCCGCGCGCATTGCGCACCAGCAGCCACTGCTGTCCCTCACCGCCCATGTAACCGACGGTGATATCGGACAGCGAGTTGGTGTAATCGACGCAGGTCTTGCAGGTCAGCGGGAAAAAATCGGCCGGCAGATCAGAGAGCGGCAGCTGCAGGAAAGCTATCGTGCGCCGGCGCCCGTCGTCATAGCGGAGCTCGACGTGATAGTCGGCGCGAAATTCCAGATAGGTGATGCGCGCCGGATCTTGTTCGAGCAGCGAAAGGAAACGGTGGAAATTTTCCGTCGTCGTATTGTCCGAGCACGGTGTGCCGATCACATACAGCTTCTCAAGGCCCAGCTCGCGTTCCAGCGCGCGCAATGCGTACACCTGACAGGGAATGCCGATGACGGCCAGCCGCTTCACGCCGCTGCGTATCGCCGGCTCGAGCAGCGCGAGCAGCGGCGCATAGCCCATGCGCATGCCGCGGCACTGCGCGAGATCCGAGGCGCGCGTGATCAGCACAGGCTCGGGCTTCCACGGGTCAGCCGGATCCGGCTTCATCGTCAGCACTGCGTCGACGCTGCCGGTTTCCAGCAAGCGTTCTGCGATGCGAGTCGTGATGCCTGTCCATTGCGCGCCTGGCGAGGGAGTTTTCAGCGCCGCCTTGTGCATTTCCAGCAGCACGCCAAAGTGCGGCTCATGCGCGCGCCCGGCATCCCGGCTGCGGCCATGGGTTTGCGCTTCCAGCCCCGGATAGTCGGGCCGGATGAACTGGCAGGCGCGACCGCAGCGCTTTGGGTCATCCGAGCGCGAGATGCCGCAGTCGGTACACAGGCTGCGGAATGGTGAGGCTGACGAGGCTGGGGGGTGCGGGGCAGGGGATGGAGCGTTCACCGGCGTGAAATCCGAAAAATGTTTCCAGACATTAAAGAGTCAAGTGTGTGGCCTGTCCACAGTTTTTGTGGGCAAGTCTGTGGACACGCGCCTGAAAATTGAAACAAGTAACTGATTTCATTAAATAAATCGTATTTGGGCGAAATCAGTTCATCGACAAAGACCCTTGGGGCTTGTCAGCTTTCCGCAAGAAAAGCTTGCCTATGGATGTAAAAATAAACGAGAATGATTCGTATTAAGGATCAATCAACAATCTCAAGAACATCTCGGCAGGAGGAAAGTGGTTATGGGTAGTTCAGGCAAATCTCGCAACGTAGCGCCGCCGGTGAGGCTGGCGGTTCTGGCGCTGGCAGCGGCCACGCTGTGCGCCGAGGCTTCAGCGCAGACCAGTGCCGAGGAAGGTGCGGAGCGTAGCCTGCCGCGCGTGGATGTGATCGGCACGGCGAATGGCACGGCCAACAGCCCGGGCTCGGCGCAGGTGATCGATGCAGCGACCCTGGAGGAAAGCCGGGTCTTCAACGTCAATGAAGCCTTGCGCAAGGTGCCGGGCCTGCATGTGCGGGAAGAGGAAGGCGTGGGCCTGCGTCCCAACATCGGCATGCGCGGACAGAACCCGACCCGTTCGACCAAGACTCTGCTGCTGGAAGACGGACTGCCACTGTCCTTTGCGCCGTATGGAGACAATGCAAGCTACTACCATCCGCCGATCGACCGTTACGACGCCATCGAAGTCAGCAAGGGCAGTCAGGTGATCCGTTTCGGTCCGCAGACGGCGGGCGGCGTGGTCAACTACATCACGCCGATGCCGCAGCAGGAACGCGCGGGTTTTGTCGGCTTTGCTGCCGGTTCGCGCGGTTACCTGAACGGTCACTTCATGGCCACCGGCAATGGCGCGATGGTCGATCTGTATCACAAGGAATCCGACGGTGCGCGCGCGAACATGAACAGCCGCCTCGATGACCTGAATTTCAAATGGGTGGGCAAGCTGAATGATGATCAGCAACTCACGCTGCGCGCCAGCCATTTCCGCGAGCACTCGAACCTGACCTACTCGGGACTAACGCAGGCCGAGTACGAGGCCAATGCGCGCCAGAACCCGTACAAGAACGATTACTTCGATGCTAACCGCACCGGATTGTCGGCGACGCATGAATGGCGGCTGAATGCCGACCGTCGTTTGCTGACCAGCGTTTACGGTGCATACTTTGACCGTGACTGGTGGCGACAGGCATCGACCTCGACAGATTGCCGCCCGGCGAACCTCACCACCTGTCAGGTGGATGGCCGCCTGCGTGCCTACACCACGATGGGCATTGACAGCCGTCTGTTCCAGAAACATGCCAGCTTCGGCCTGCAGAATGATCTTGAGGTCGGCGTGAAGCTGCAGTCCGAGATTCAGAAGCGCCGCCAGGAGCGCTATTCGTCTTACACCAACTACACCAGCGGCACTGGCATGAGCGTGATCGAGAATCAGGAGCGCCGCGCTCAGGCCGTATCGGCGTTTGCGTCAAACCGCACGCAGGTCAATGAACGTCTGGCGGTCACGCCCATCCTGCGTGTGGAGCAGATCAATTACGAACGCAATCTGTTCGTTACCAGCAGCTCGGCAACGCCCAGATCCGGCGACACCAGCTTCACCGAGTTCGTGCCCGGCATTGGCGCGACATATGAACTGGATGCCAGCTCGCAGCTGTACGGCGGCGTGCACAAGGGCTTCAGCCCCCCGCGCGTCGAGGATGCGATCAACGGCACCGGCGGCTCGGTGAATCTCAGCGCCGAGAGCAGCGTGAATGCCGAGCTGGGCCTGCGTTCGTCGCCGACCAAGGATGTCCGCTTCGATGTGGCGGTCTTCCGCAATGATTTCAGCAACCTCGTTCAGGTGGGCAGCATCGCCGGCGGCTCGACCGCCTACTCGGAAGGCAAGGCGCTGTTCCAGGGCGTGGAGCTGGCCGGTCAGGCTGACAAGCTCACCAGCGCGGTCGACGGCAATGTGTTTGCCCGCGTCGCATTCACCTGGTTGCCCACCGCCGAGCAGAAATCCACGTTCAACAGCCCGACCGCGACGCCACCGGTGATCGTCAATCAGTCCGGCAAGCGACTGCCGTATGCGCCGGAGCAGCTGCTGACGCTGACCCTGGGCTATCGCGCACCCCAGTTCTGGAATGCGCGGCTTGAGTACGTGTATGTGGGCGAGCAGTATGCGAGCTTCGACAATGTCGTCACGCCGACTGCGGACGGACAAAAAGGCCTGATCGATGCGTATGGCATCTGGAACGCCGTGTTCAACTACAACGTCGGCAAGGCGAACTTTTTTGTCGCGGGGAAAAATCTGGGTGACAGCACCTATATCGTTGACCGCACCCGCGGCATACAGGTTGGCATGCCGCGCACCTTCCAGCTGGGTATGAAGTACGCGTTCTGATCCACGACGCTTTACGGCAGCATCCCCGTCGCCCCGCGCCTTGTCACTCTCCTCCGATCAGTGCGGGTGCGGCGGGAAATTTTTTCAGCGGCGTTGCTGCCCCTCTGGCAGCGATTGCGCTCTCTGCCAATCAGCAGAGGAAAAAAAGGGATCGCCCCTCAGGTGAGCGAACAGCATGTCCGTCGCATCCACGCCCCAGAAGCACTGACCATCGACCACCGCCGTCGGCACACCGAACACACCCGCAGCGACTGCAGTTTCTCCATTGGCCACCAGCGTCGATTTCACTGCGTCGGAGCTGAGCACCTCTTCGCGGATATCGAGCTCTTGCAGCAGCATTGCCCAGTGCTCCGACTCATCAGGCAGATGAGCGTCCTGCCAGACAAAACGGAACAGTCTGTCCACCACGTCGCTTGAATTGTTCAGTGCGATGGACAGACGCAGCAGTGGCAGGGGATTGAAGGGATGCCGGGACGGCAGCCGCATCGGAATTTGATGACGGTGCGCAATCCACAGACAGTGCGCATAGGTCCAGCCGCGCTTCGGCGGTATCTCAACCGGGCCTTTGTTGTCCCAGCGCTTCAGCAAGCCGGCAAACAGTACAGGATGCGCTGCAATCACCAGCGAAGGTGCTTCGCGGCGCAGGCGCTGCCATTGGAGATACGCAAACGGTGAGATGAAATCGAAATACCAGTCGATCCGCGCGCCGGAAGGCATCGCTGCAGGCGGGGCCGAGGGCTCACTCATCATTTATCACTCATCGCTCAGCGGCTCTCGGGCGGCAGGCAATAGGTCGGCATCTCGCAATCGGTGCAGGCGCACTGATTGCGCACAAAGGTCATGCACTTGCCCGGGCCGCGTGTCTCTATCATGCCTTGCGTGATCGGATTGCTGGGGTTTGCGCATTCTGCCTGCAGCCGTGTTTCGAGCGCCGCTCTCTGTTCTTTGCTCAGTGTGCCGGTGCGCACCGCATGGACGAACTCCATCCGGCCGCCGTTATCGATGGCCATCGGTCTGTCGGTCGATTTGTCGGCCGCCTGCACTCCGCTCATCAAAAGCAGCAGCAGTGAGATTGCTGAGAACAGGGATCTCATCCGCTCACTCCAGCATATCGGCCCAGATGCTGCGGGCCCAGGTATTCGCATGGCGTCCCTCGAGCTCGGTCGGCGCGGAGGACAGGCCGCCCGATCCCTGCACGACCTTGAAGGTCTGCTCGGCCGCCACATACTCGTGCACGCTGGCGACGTGAATGACGTTGCGGTCATCGACATAGCTGTAGCAGGTGTTGGTCAGCATCGGCGCCGGATTGACTTCGAGGCCGCTGAGCTGCGCGACCACGGCCGCTGCGGCGACTTTGCCGTGGTTGTTCGCCATATGGCCGCTCTTGGGCATCAGCTGCGCGACCTGTATCGCATCGCCGATCACGAAGACATCCCTGGCGACCGCCGATTCGAAGCTCTGATAATTCACGCCGCACCAGCGATTGTTCGCCATGTTCGCCAGACCAGTCTGCAGCGCGATCTTCCCGGCGCGCATCTGAGGCAGCGCATTGATCACGTTTGCCTTCACATCGTCTTGCACATCGAATTTGATCAGACCTTCTTTCGGCGACACGGCAATCGCCTTGTGCTGATTGCGATATTCGATGATGCCCTTGTACTGTTCTTCCCAGACTTTCTTGAACAGCGCAGGCTTGGACACCACATCCTGATTCGCGTCCAGCACCAGCACCTTGCTCTTCGGTTTGAAGTTCTTGAAATACCACGCCACCTGACAGGCGCGCTCATACGGCCCGGGCGGGCAGCGGAACGGCGCTTCGGGAATCGTGATCGCGTACACGCCGCCATCCGGCATCGCTTCAAGCTGGCGGCGCAGCGCCAGCGTTTCGGGGCCGGCCTTCCATGCCTGCAGTATCTGACCTGAGGCCTGCGCCTCGGCGAGTCCTTCGACGCTGCCCAGATTCAGGTCAATGCCGGGCGAGAGCACCAGCTTGTCGTAGCTAAGCGTGCTGCCGCCGGCAAGCTTGATGATGCGCGCTCGGGTGTCGATCGACGCGGCCAGATCATGCACCATGGTGATGCCGTGATTTTTGCTCAGCGTCGCATAGGGCCGGCTGATGTCGGCCAGCTTGCGGCTGCCGCCAACAACGAGATTGGACAGCGGGCAGGAAATGAATTCCTTGTCCGGTTCGACCAGCGTCACATCCAGCGTATGCCCGGACAGCAGGCGTATGTATTTTGCGGCGGTCGCGCCGCCGTAGCCGCCGCCGATGACAACCACCTTGGCGCCGCGCATCGCGAACGCGGATGCGGTGCCGGACAGCAGCGCCAGCGCGCTGCCCGCTTTCAGAAAATCTCTGCGATCCATCGCGTGCTCCTCAGGGTTTCTGGCTGGCGAAGTACGCCGCCATCAGCCGGATCTGTTCATCGGAATACCCCTTGGAGAGCTGGTGCATGATGGTCGCCTGCCGTTCGCCGGATTTGAACGCTTTCATCTGCGCCTCGATATAGTCGGCCTTCAGGCCCGCCAGCTTTGGCACCGAGCTGTCACTGACGCCCTTGCCCTGTGTGCCGTGACAATTGGCGCAGGTCGCGGCGAGGCTCTGCGTGTACAGGCTTTGCTGGTCGGTGGCGAGCACGCTGCCCGCAGTGCAAAGCGTCCACGCGACCAGTGCGCACCGGAGCACGCTGGCGATTGTTGGAATGTCATTCATCTGGTGTCTCCTGCGGAATGCACCCGCGAGCAGTGGGGGGAAGCGGGGGGCGGAATGGGTCGGCGAGCGTCCCAGACGTGCGTCCAACGCCCTGAGGCGCCGATTCAGTCGCGCTGAATCCCTCTTCAGCCCGCGTGATTGTAACCGTAAAATTTTCCGCTGATATACTGCTTCGGTGCCAGATATAAACAAGGTCTCCGGAGTTCGCCGTGATGAAGAAATTTCTGTTTGTGCTCGCAGCGGTCGTCATTTCATCGGCCGCGCATGCGGACTGGACCCGCGTCGAACACGCATCCAGGGAGTACGCGCTGTACATCGACAAGGAAACGCTGCAGCCCTCGGGCACGGGCACGATACTGCTGTGGCATCTGCTCGATTACACGATCGCGCAGGATTACGATGGCACGCCCTACCTGTCGCTGAAAGGTCAGATCGAATACGACTGCGAGAAGGGCATCAAGCGCAACCAGATGCACCTGCGCCACAAGGATGGCATGGGCAACAACAACCTCGTGCACGCTGCCTACAAGCCCGGCCCCTGGGGGCCGCCCGCCGCCGGCACTCATGAGCAGACGCTGATGCGCCTTGTGTGCAAGGGCGGCTGACGCGGAGCGCGGACGATGAGCGTGCGCGGAAAATTCGGACGGATACAGCCCGCGCCGGAAAATTTCATCTCCGATGAGCTGATCGAGGATATCCGTTCGCACGGGCTGGATGACAGCCGCCGCCGGTTTTTGCGGCAGAGCTTTGCGGCCGCCAGTGCCGCGCTGGTGTCCGGGGGAGCGCTGGGCGCCGACCATCCGGGCGGCGACGGCGACGCCGCGATCCTGAAGCTGCCGAGGCACGGCACCAGGCTGGGCAATCCGGTCGCGCATCTGCCCTACGGTCAGCCATCGGCTTTTGAATCCAATCTGCAGCGCCGCGAATCGCCGGGCCTGACCCGCCGCCGCGAGAGCAGCATTGCGTTCACGCCTCTGCAGGGGCTGTTCGGCATCATTACGCCCAGCGGACTGCATTTCGAGCGGCATCACGCCGGCTGGCATGACATCGATCCCTCATTGCACCGGCTGATGATCAACGGTCTGGTGTCAACGCCCAGGGTCTACACCGTGGGTGATCTGATGCGGCTGCCCTCCGTGTCGCGCATGCATTTCATCGAGTGCGGCGCGAACACAGCGATGGACTGGGCGTCACCAGCGGTGCCGTCGGTGCAGTACACCCACGGCATGCTGTCCTGTTGCGAATTCACCGGCGTGCCCCTGTCACTGCTGCTGGAAGACTGTGGCATCGACAAGAAGAATGCAAAGTTCATCCTCGCCGAAGGCGCGGATGGCGCCAGCCTGACGCGCACGATACCGGTCGAGCGCGCGCTCGACGACGTGATCGTTGCCTGGGGCATGAATGGCGAGATGCTTCGACCCGAGAACGGTTATCCGCTGCGTCTGGTCGTGCCGGGCGCGCAGGGCGTTTGCTGGGTGAAATGGCTGCGCCGCATCGAGGTCGGCGATGCGCCTTATGCGACGCGCGAAGAATCCACGCAGTACACCGATCTGATGCCCGACGGTCTGTCGAGGCAGTACACGCTGATCCAGGAGTGCAAGTCGGTGATCACCACGCCGTCGGGCGGGCAGCGGCTGATGGACAAGGGCTTTTACAACATCACCGGGCTGGCCTGGTCGGGCAGGGGCAAGATCGCACGCGTCGATGTGTCTGTCGATGGCGGCAAGCACTGGAAGACAGCGAGGCTCGAATCGCCGGTGCTGCCCAAGTGCCTGACGCGCTTTAACATCGACTGGGTTTGGGATGGCAAGCCAGCCCTGCTGCAATCGCGCGCGATCGACGAAACAGGCTATGTGCAGCCAAAGATGGCGGAGCTGCGCGCAGTGCGCGGCACGCGCTCGGTGTATCACAACAATGCGATCCAGTCCTGGCGCGTCGAGGCAGCGGGTGAGGTGGTCAATGTTCAGATATCGTAAGCCTGCGCGCAAACCTGCGCGGCTGCTGTCGCTGCTGGCATTGATCGTCGCTGCTCTGCCGGCCATGGCTGACAATTATCCGGGCATCGGTCGTCGCGCAACGGTCGCCGAGATCGCTGCATGGGACATTGACGTGCGTCCGGATTTTCGCGGTCTGCCGCCCGGTTCCGGCAGCGTCGCCCAGGGCATGAAGCTGTGGGAGGCGAAATGCGCGAACTGTCATGGCGCATTCGGTGAATCGCCGGCCATGTTCCCGCCGCTGGTCGGCGGCACGACACGCGAAGATATTGCAAGCGGTCGCGCCGCCGGTCTCATCGCGGCCACCGAGAACGCCAAGACCACGATGATGAAACTGGCGACGGTATCGACGCTGTGGGATTACATACGCCGCGCGATGCCCTTTGATGCGCCCAAGTCCCTGTCGGTGAATGAAGTCTATGCGGCCACCGCTTATTTGCTGAATCTTGCCGACATCGTGCCGACGGATTTCACCCTGACCGACAAGAACATTCGCGAGGTGCAGGGCAAGATGCCCAATCGCGCCGGCATGACGCTGAACCACGGGATGCGCGAGGTCAACGGCAAGCCGGATGTGATCAGCGAGGCCTGCATGAGCGCGTGCAAGGTCGATGAGACTTCGCTTGTCGTTTTGCCGCCGGCGGGCAGAGGGCTGAACGGCAATCTCGCCGAACAACATCGCGCCTGGGGTCCGGTGCGCGGCGTCGATACCGGCGTGCGCAAATAGTCCGCGAGCCGGATTTCCGCGTCTGCAGCATCGCGATTTCGGTGGCACAATGCCGCCTCGCATGAATCAATATTCACCGAGGGAGACAAGACGTGGACCAGAGCCGGCGTGACGCCATGCGCATTGCCTCCGCGCTTGCGCTCGCATTCGGCGCCGGGCTGCTCAGGCCCTCGGATGTCTTTGCGGACGAAGATGACGCGGGCATCACGCGCTCCGCCGAAAACATTCCCTGGGGCTCGGACTGGAACGGCGCCGTGTATTCAGCGAAAAGCCTCGAAGCATTCGTGATCGCGATGAATGGCGACACGACCACACCGAACACGCCGCGCACCGTCGTTGAGCGCGGCAAGGTGCCGGGACTGTTTGTTGCGAAGCCCGGCGACTTGCTGATCGATGCGCCTGAACTGGCCGAGAACGGCACCAATGTCCCGGTCACGATCACCAGCAAGATTCCGAACACGGATTTCATCGCATTACTCGCTGATCTCAATCCCAATCCGGTATGCGTCGGCTTTCATGTGCTGCCCGACAACGACCCGTCGTACTCCGTGCGCATCAAGGTGGCTGAAACCTCCAATCTGGTCGCGGTCGCGCGCTCGGGGGGCAAATGGTATTACTCGCTCAGGGACATCACCGTGATGATAGGAGGCTGCCTTGGGTGAGCCGATGCGCGTGCGCGCCGTCAGGAACGGCCAGTTCGTCGAAGTCAAGGTGCTGATGAAGCACAGGATGCTCAGCCGCCTGTCATGGGGCACCGATGGCCGGCTGATCCTGCCGCATTTCATACAGACGGTGCGTGGCACCTGTAACGGACGCCCTGTACTGCATGTGCATTTCGGTGGCTCGGTCGCGCGCGATCCTTATTTTTCTTTCAAGTTCAAGGGTGGCAAAGTCGGTGACAAGATCGTGGTCAGCTGGACCGATACCGAGGGCGACACCCGGACTGATGAGACGCTCGTCACCTGAACACTCATAACATTTTTATCGCGAATTATTTTGCATGCGATGTTTGTGTATATCTACTCTTTGATGAGTTTTTGACAAGTCCTGAAATAACAAGGGCTTAACGACAGTTTGCGCTCGTGCAGGAAAGAATTTTTGCGCCGCACAACACTTAGTAAAATTCGAAAAGATTTCGAGATTTTTTATGAGCCGAATAATGTTGATGATGTGCCAATAAAAGCGGAAATGCGCTTTCTTGATTTTGCGAAATAACGGTGCTATATAGACACAAGCGTAAATTTTCAGCCTGAAAAGTTAAAGCATTTTGGGCAACAATGACCGACGCGGATAAGGCGCGCCCTGCAGTTCCACCCCACGGAAAATGCGGATCAGCGACGTAAGGCATGGTAACAATGCCAACCTGTTTCAAAGAACTGATGAGTAATCATTGGCTTAAGTTGCAGTGAAACCAAGAGAAAGAGGAGAGTAAAACATGGCAATCAGTTTTAATCTGAACGGCTCGACGGTCTCCGTCCAGGCCGAGCCGGATACCCCGCTGCTGTGGGTGATTCGTGATGAAGTCGGCCTGACCGGCACCAAGTTCGGCTGCGGCGCAGCACTGT
>JACCDH010697536.1_pt1 | contig 36997 bp, 38 predicted proteins | sample 7442481 | NCBI WGS metagenome assembly JACCDH01 (sample SAMN15323433, study PRJNA562643) | freshwater metagenome | isolation source: river surface water | place: USA:Blue River Watershed | collected 2017-08-15 | reverse complement strand
TGTATTATTTTATGATGATATTACAATTATTATTATAAAGTATTATTTTTATTGTATTATTTTATGATGATATTACAATTATTATTATAAAGTATTATTTTTATTGTATTATTTTATGATGATATTAAATAAATGAAAAAGTTAAAATTACTTTAAAAAATAAGTAAAAAATTTCAATAATAAAGTCTTGGTATAATAAAATCATTTTTTAAAAACTTTTATTTTTATTTTAGGTTTTGTGCACACACAAGTTTAATATTTTGTATACAGTAAAAAAAAATCATTAAAGATGCCTCATTAAGATATGAAATTTCGTTTATGAGTTATGATGTAAAAATATGTTTTTTTTATTTTTATATTTGTTGATCTTCTAAAACACTACATATAATAGCAAATTATAAAAAGTTTATTTGTAACCACTTTTCTGTCATCGCCGTAACCACTTGTACGATCTCTTATGAAATAATAAACTTTATATTTATACCGTTATAATACATCATAATAATATAGTACATAACATATTATTAAACAAATAATATATGAATTACTACAAATGTATACATATGGTTACAAAAAAGTTTAATTTTATATAGTTGTGTTATTACTGAAATTAATTTTATAATTTATTTATATTATTTTTTATTATGTTTTATCAACTGAAAATATAAAGTTTAAAAAGTTTATAATTAGTAAATTGTATACAGTTATTAAGCTGTTATAAAAATATACATTTTACAGTGGGGACTATTTTAAATGACATATCTTAAATATAAAGATATATTAATTTATTATAATAGCAATGAATAGTTTGAAATCTAGTTGTTCAAGGTTAGATTATACTACTTAATGTAGGTTAAGCCAAGTGCGAATAATCTATTAACTGTTATTAATTGTCCTTCAAATTCATTCCTGTTTCACGACAGTTCATAAATATAAATATTTATGAAAGCTAAATTAGCATTAGCTGATATAATCAAATTTTTACAGTAAATTGCTAAGTTATTTTAAATTGTGTCATTTAAAATAGTCTCCGATGTAAAACAATTAATTATTCTATAAGCGAGTAATATTGAATTCATAGTATATGACTCCTTACGAATATTTTATTTATTTTTAAATTAAATTATATAAAAATTAGTTAGATTATTATTTAATTTGTAAAACAACATACACATTGGAATTATATGAAAAAAATTCATCCAAAACAAACTATCTATATAGAATTATATGATTGTGATTTTTGTAATACCAGACAATCTAAATGGAGACATACTAAAATTTGCAAAAAAAATAATTTAACTAAATTAAAAAAGAAATGTTAAATAATAATAAAGACAACATACCTAATCTTCAAAATATAATTGACAATAATAAAACACTAGAAAATAATCAACTAATTAATTATGTAAAAAATAGAAAAGTTAGAAAATATAATGTTATAAATTCATCATCATTAATACTTAATAATATTGAAATAATTTCTAGAACCAATGATGGATACAATTAAAGTGTTAATTAATCAAGCTAAAATTGATTTAGAAATACTATATAACATATCATATGAACATAAAGTAATATATTAGATAAAACATAATTAAATATAATAGAAAATATGAAATTAACAAAATTATAAAATCATAAAGAAAAAGCAAATAGAGATCGTTTTATTTTGCCAATCGATAAAACAATAAATTATTTTATCGACTATTATTAACTCATGTATTAACTTTTTTGATTAATAAAAAGTGTATTTCTAATATTATTCTACGTTGTAAAAAAATAATATAAATAAATTAACAAAACATAACATTGAAATAATATAACCAACTACTTGTTAAATATCAAAAAAGTTTATGTTTGTAACCATCTGTAACCAAATAGTAATCTTTATTTAAGTATATTTAAAATAATAAACCTTATAAATAATAATTTATAATTAAAATAATGGAATTTACTTGTAAAAAATGCAATAAAAAATATGCATCATATCAATCTTTTTGGAATCATAATAAAAAATTCCATAGTGATGAAATAATTAAATGTTCAGATGATAGTTATAAATGTGATAGATGTAATAAAATATTAGCATCAAGACAATCAAAATGGAGACATATGAAAACATGTAAAGTAATAAAAGACATTGAACCAAAAATAATAAATAATAATATAACCAATAATGGAACGATAAATAATAATACTGTTATAATTAATAATTATAATAATGATAATATTTCTTATGTGAGTGATGGATTTTTAAAAAAAATATTTAGTCATTTATTATCAGAAGATGAACATTATTTACCAATACCAAAATTAATAGAAAATATAAAATTTAATCCGAATCATAAAGAAAATAATAATGTAAAAATAACAAGTTTACGTTCAGATATTGGTTTTAAATACGATGATGATAAATGGAAAGCAGTTGATAAAGATGATTTATTAAATGATCTTTTTAAACTAGGTGCTGATATGTTTGTTAAATATTATAAAGATAAACAGGGAATGTTGTCCGATGATATGAAAGAATGTTATGAAGAATTTAAAAAAAATTCTAAATATGAATTAAAAGAAGAAATTAAACAAAAAATACAAAAAATTGCATATATTTATACAAAAAATATGGAATTAGATTAATTTAATTAGTAGTTTTATCATCTAAACAGTATTCTAAAAATTCACTCCATGTTTTACTTTTATCTAAATCAAAATATTCTAATCCAATTTTAAGATCATTGTGTATATCATTTAAATAACCAAATTTATAATATAATCTTAATCTAGATAAATAATCAGTAGCTCTTTGATCAGGATGCTCCCAAAATGTTGGTCTATAACTTCTATCAAAACTAGTAAAACAAATAGGAATTGATGGTGCATAAACTTTCCATCCTCTTGACCACATTCTTGCCCAAATATCCATTTCTTCACCAAAAAATAAAAATGGTGTATATGGATCATATGGTGCATCATGTAATAGTTCTGAACTAGAAAATGAGAAACATGCTGCCCAACCTTTGGCTAACATTGGTTTATCAGCATGTGTAATAAATGCCGAATTAACTCTAAAAAATCCATCGACATTAGATGTTTCATTATTTACAATAGTTAAAGGACCTCTTAATTGATTTTTTTCATCAGGCTTACCTTCTTGAAGATTAAAATTAGCTACATAATTAGTTAAACATGATTTTTTAGGTAATATAGATAATTGATCTATACATTTTTGATCCCAATCTTGTACAAATCTCATATGTGAGTCAATTTGTAGAAAGTATTGTTCTCCTCTCCATTCTTGTTGTATTAAATATCTAGCCCAACATGGTCCTTTTGCATCTTTATATGAAAGTTTAATAAATTTAATTTTAGCAGGCATGTAATTTTGATTATTTAAACAATCAACATCATTATCAGCATTTTGTTGATTAATACAAATAACTAAATTTTGAGGGTTTTTTGCTTTTTTAATCATATCCATAACGGTTAATGGACACTGTTTATCTCTATAAGATGCAACCGAACAAAATATTAAACCATTCTCTTTAACTGGTATAGACTTTAAATCAATAATATTATATGGTTTAAAATATTTATCAATATATGGTTTATATTTATTATAATTAAATTCTTTTATTTTTTCTTCTGCTTTTTTTTTAGTATTAATCTTTGTTTCATCAAAATTTTCAGTAGCTGATAAATTCCATATAACTATTAAAATAATAACGATAACAACAAATATAGTATATATGTACTTCATTATAATTTAATTTAGATAAATTTTTTTATATGATATATAATTTTTTTATTTGTTCTTGTATCATTTTTAATATATCATCTGTTATATTAGATTCTGTTATATCATTTGTAGTTATATTTTCTGATGATATACTATTAATTAATTCATCTTCTTTTTGTTTTATTAATTCATCGTGTGAATTATTTAATGTCATTAAATAATCGAATTGATTAGGTTCAGTTGATGTATTAACTGGTTCAGTTGACATATTAGTTGATTCAGTTGACATATTAGTTGATTCAGTTGACATATTAGTTGATTCAGTTGACATATTAGTTGATTCAGTTGACATATTAGTTGATTCAGTTGACATATTAGTTGGTTCAGTTGACATATTAGTTGGTTCAGTTGACATATTAGTTGATTCAGTTGATGTATTAACTGGTTCAGATGATGTATAATCAATATGTGCCATAGATGATGTATAATCAACCGGTGCCATAGATGATGTATAATCAACCGGTGCCATAGATGATGTATAATCAACCGGTGCCATAGATGATGTATAATCAACCTGTGCCATAGATGATGTATAATCAATAGGTGCCATAGATGATGTATAATCAACCGGTGCCATAGATGATGTATAATCAACCGGTGCCATAGATGATGTATAATCAACCGGTGCCATAGATGATGTATAATCAATAGGTGCCATAGATGATGTATAATCAACCGGTGCCATAGATGATGTATAATCAATAGGTGCCATAGATGATGTATAATTTATTGTTTCAGATGAAGTATAACTATTTAGATTAGGAATTGACACTTCTAATAATTTATTAAAATTAGTATGCGCTTCTTGTGATAAAGTAATAAATTCATTATCAAAAATATTTATATTACCTTGTTTAATTTTAATATCTTTATTAAGTAAATTAATATCATTAACTATTAAATTAGGGAAATTTTTATTAATATCTGAAGATATTTGTGAGAAAAATGGTTGTTCATTGGGTTGTGACGATTTTATATTTTGTTCAGGTTGGTTTATAATTATTGGTATTGAAAAAAATTTTAAATATATATCATCTGTAGGATTTATGAAATTTATTTTTTTATTACATTGAGTATTATTATTTAAATTTAAATTATTTTTTTCTTGTAATTCTGTATTATTTTTAACTAATCTACCATCAGCTGTATAATGCATATTATATTAAATTATATAAAAAATTGTAAAATATATATTTTATTATATTTATATACAAATTATGGAAGATATATATATTATAAAATTTAGAAATAATGAAGAAAAATTAGATAGTTATCCATCAGAATGTTTAACAAGAATAAATAAAAGGAAGAAATTTATAAAAATTTTAGAAGAAAATGAATTTAATTGGAAAGATGCAAATAAGTTATCAAAAATATGGTATAATATAAATTATAATAAATCAAAATATTCACAAGATATTTATAATATAATAATGAAATTTAATAAACTTTTAGAAGAAACTAATTCTTTTTAAAGAGTGAATAATTATTAAGATGTGCATCATACTGATAAACTTTATTATTATCCGTTGTAATACATACAGGAGGTCTAGGCATAGGTACTTGCCATTTGCCAGATAATACATCATTAAAATTATTATTTTTGTATTGATTAAATTGTAAGTGTTTTGTTAATTTTTTTTTATTTTCTAAAAAGGAAATAACAGTATCATGATCAATTTCATTCGTAGACAGTTTATTTTTAATATTATTAATTTCATTATCTGATAAAATTTGATTAAATTTTAAAAGTTCAAACAAATCATTAATATAATTATTTTTAGTATCTTTATTTTTATTATTTATTTTATCTATTTTATCTAATAATTCATTTTTAACAACATTAATTTTTTTATCACAATCTATCTCATATTCTGGTTTAGAAACAATTGGAAGTAAATCTAATTTTTTTTTTATTTCATCTAAATTATTTTTTAATTCATTAAATTCAGGTGTTTGTATAACAGTTTTTAATTGCGATGTTTTTGTATCATGTAATTGTAAATATTTAAAATTTTTCAATATGTCATTTTGTTGATGTTCTTGTTGTTGTTCATGTATTGGTTGTAGTTGTTCATGTTGTGGTTGTTGTATTGGTTGTTGTTCATGATGTGTTTGTTGTATTGGTTGTTGTTGTTCATGTATTGGTTGTTGTATTGGTTGTTGTTGTTCATGTATTGGTTGTAGTTGTTCATGTTGTGGTTGTTGTAATGGTTGTTGTAATTGTTGGTGATTTTGTGATTGACTAAAATATTGAATGGGGATAAAAGATATAAATTGAACAGGAATATGTGTTTGATTTGGTAAAGTATGTGTTTGATTTGGTAAAGTATGTGTTTGATTTGGTAAAGTATGTGTTTGATTTGGTAATTGTATATTTTGAGAAGAATAATTGCGAGTATGCACAGGATAATTTAAAAAATTACTATTAATAACAATAGGTGTAGGAGTAGGTGTAGGTGTGAATGTTTCAAAAGTATTTGTTTGAAGAGATCTGTTTAAAGAAACATAATTATTGTTCATATTATTTAAATTTAGAATTTTATTTTTTACGGTTAAACATAATTATTAAAACTAAAATGATGACAATTAATAATAAATTAACACAATATAAAATCATAAGAAGTGTAATGTATGGATAAATTTTATTAGTATAATGATTAAGTAATGGGTTTAGAACTTCAAATTCAAGTGTCTTTTGATTTTCTTCTTTTTTGATTTCAAGAATAAATTTATCAAATAAATCTTTAATAATTTTTTCAATCATTTAAAATAAGTTTGAAATAAAATTTAAAAAAATTTGATTTTTTAATTATATAAAGGTTTCTCTCTTATATAAATAAGTATGTCAACCGATCCAAAGTATTATAGTGAAGATGTGAAATCCATAAAAGGCGTGGAGTTTTGTATATTTACAAATAAAGAAGTGAAGCAGTATTCAGCAGTATCAAATGATCCTTTTGGTATAAATTTACCAGAATCATATCAAAACTATGAACCAATAAAAGGAGGGCTAGTAGATTTAAGATTAGGAACATGTGATGTATATTTACCATGTACAACATGTGGTCAAGATGCGAATGAATGTCCAGGGCATTTTGGTCATACAGAATTAGCAGAGTATGCATATCATTATGGTTTTTTAGGACATTTAAAAATGGTACTTCAATGTATATGTTTACAATGTTCAAAAGTATTAATTGATCGTGTAGATAATGTATTTAAAAAATTAGCAAATAAGAAACCGGAAAGTAGGTTTAAAGAAATAAAACAATTAACAAAAAATGTATATTTTTGTCCAAATTGTGGAACTCCAGTGGGAAAAATAAAAAAAGAAGAAAAAGAGAGTTCTGCATCTATAAAGTTAATATTAGAGAGAGAAGTAACAAGTCAAGTAGTAGATGAGAAAACAGGTGAAGTATTAGAGCAGGGTAAAAAAGTGATAAGACCATTAACCCAAAGAGAATGTTATAATATATTATCAAATTTATCAGATACAGAATGTTTTATATTGGGTTTTAATCCAAAACAACAAAGACCAGAAGATTTAATATTAACAAGATTTCCAATACCACCAGTAACAATAAGACCAACAGCAAAAATAGATTTTATGCAATCATCAACAATGGAAGATTCATTAACATTAAAAATAGCAGACATAATAAATAGTAATAAAAGAGTTCGTGCACAAATGGAAAAAGAAGTAAATAATACAGAGATATCGACATATAATCAAGATATTGCAAATTTATTACAATTACATATAATACAATATTTTGATAATGAAAATATATCATTGCCAAAGTCAGAGTTTAAAACAGGTGGAAAATTAACAAAATCAATATCAGAACGTATAAAAGCTAAACAAGGTAGAGTACGTAGTAATCTCATGGGGAAAAGAGTAGATTTTTCTGCTCGTTCAGTTATTACATCAGATCCTTACATTGATATTGATCAAGTGGGGATACCAAAAAAAATAGCAATGGAATTGACAGTACCAGAAGAAGTAACACCATTTAATATAAAACATTTAACAGAATTGGTAAAAAATGGTAGAGACGAGTATCCAGGTGCAAATTTTGTATTTAGAACCGTATATAAAGATGGAAAACCAGAAATACAAAAAATAGATTTAAAATATAGAAAAATGGCTATAAAATTAAATATAGGTGATATAGTTGAAAGACATACTGTTAATGAGGATTGGGTTCTGTTTAATCGTCAACCAACTTTACATAAACCTTCAATGATGGGACATAGAGCCCATGTAATTGATCGTAATGATTGTAATACACTACGTGTTAATGTAAGTGTATGCGGTCCATATAATGCCGATAAAAAATCATCAATGTCGGCAAAAGGATGAGCGAAAAAAGCTTATTACATCCTAGTCCATGTGTAATGGGCGACACTTTCAAATTGCGGGAAACTCCTGTAATAAATTGAAATTTATATTTTAAAGGTACAATATTATATTAGTTATGGAAAAGAAATGTATAAAATGTGACGTAGAATTAACAGATTCTACTAAAGTAACTAATGAAAATATATGCAAAAGTTGCAATAAAATAAGACAAACTGAATGGAGGGAAAGAAAGAAACAAGGATTACCTCTAATTAAAAAAGTTCATACAAATTGTTCACTATGTGATACTGAATTAACAGATGATAATCGTTTAAACAATCGTACTTATTGTAAAGATTGTAGAAGCAAAAAATATCAAGATCAAGTAAAAGAGTTGATAGTTAAAAATGATCCGACTGTTAATGAAATATTATGTGGTAAATGTTCTATAAAATTAACTCCTGAAAATCAAGTAAAAGGGCGGAAATGTTGTAAACCATGTGATAATCAAAGACGAAATGAGTCTAAAAAATTACATAAGGAAGAAACACATAAACAACAAAAAGTCTATTATGAGAAAAACAAGGAGAAAATTAAAGAATATTATAAAGAACATTATGTTAAAAATAAAGATAAATATTTAGAAAACAATCAAAAATGGAGAAAAGACCATAAAGATGAAAATAATGAAAAAGAGCGAATTCGTAGAAGTTTAGATGAAAATCATAGAATAAAAAAAAATTTAAGAAGAAGGTTACATATTTGTATAAAAAAAGATAGACCAACAATGGAATACATTGGGTGTGATCTTGACTTCTTAAAGAAATGGTTATCATATAGATTTACGGATGAAATGACTTTTCAAAATTATGGACCATACTGGCATATTGATCATGTAATACCATGTTCAAAATTTGATCTTGAAAATGAAGATGAAATAAAAAATTGCTTTGTATGGTATAATCTCCAACCTTTAGAGGGTAATCTAAATTTATCAAAAAATAACAACATGAATGAACAAGAATTTAATAATCATTATAAAAAGTTAAAACAGTTTGCAACTGAAAATAATATTGATATTGACCTTAAAAAATATAAAAAATATTTCAATGAATTACGATAATATATTACTACTCTAATATGGAAACATATAAGAGGACCACGGGTAATGACCGTTCTCGATAGTAATAACATATATTATGTAGGACAATCCGCAGCCAAGCCTCTAAGTGCGATAATGATAAGCATATGAGGAAGGTTCAACGACTAAATGTTAGTGGGTATGAGAAGTGTAATCAACTTCGATGAGTGCTTAAGATATAGTCTAATCCCACCAGTAATGGTGATAATGTTCGGGGGTAAATAAATTACATCATGATTTAAAGTCATGTTTATTAACCAACAAAGCATAATTATACTAATTTAGTATAGGTAGTAAATGTTTGATGGAGACGAGATGAACATTCATTCAGCGCAATCAATTCAAGCAAGAAATGAGTTGCGAAGAATAGCAAATGTATCATTACAAATAATAGGAGCAAAAGATTCTAATCCAATAATTGGTTGTGTACAAGATGCATTATCAGGTGCATATTTATTGACACAACAAGACGTGCGTGTAAAAGGTCATGATGTAGCGAATTTTTTATGTAATACAAGTTCAGAAACGAAGTTTGAAATAGATATGAATAAAATTTATACAGGTCATGAAATATTTTCATACATAATACCAAAGGGTATAAATATTTTACAAATAAAGAATGATAAAAAAACATTTGAAATAGTAGATGGTCAATTAAAAGTAGGTAAATTAGATAAATCAACCCTATCTAAAGTAAAAAATTCAATAATTCATTTTATATGGGATAAATATGGACCAAATAAAACAAGAAAGTTTATTGATGATAGTCAAAGATTAGTATTATCATTTTTAGCACATAGAGGTTTTACAATTGGATTTGGAGATACATTATCAACTGATAAAGTAAATGATTTAGTAAAACAAATGACAAATAATAAAATAAATGAATATAATGTATTATTAACACAATATGAGAATGATATTGATCAATTAGATCCATCAATAGTAGAAACAATATTAAGGTCTGATTTAAATGCATTTAGTGTAGATATAGGAAACACTGTATCAAAAACATTAGATAATAAAAATAACTTATTTGTAATGATGGATTCAAAGTCAAAAGGAAGTATAATGAATGTGCAACATATGATGTGTTGTGTAGGTCAAAAAACTGTAGAAGGAAGTAGAATAAAAAAGAAAGTAGAAAATAGATCATTGCCAATTTTTCATAGAGATGATGATACACCAGAAGCTCGTGGTTTTATTAAATCATCATTTGTTCAAGGTGTAAATACATATGAATATTTTTATGATGCAATGGCTGGTCGTGAAGGTTTAATTGATACGGCCATTAAATCTGTAACATGGGAAACACCAATAGTTATTATTGAGAATAACCAACCTAAATATACTGAAATAGGTAAATGGATTGATAATTTATTAGATAATAATAAAGAAAAAGTACAACATTTTACAGAAAGACAAATGGAATTATTAGATACAAGAAATATTTATATTCCAACAACTGATTATAAAGGTAACGTTTCATGGGGAGAAGTATCAGCAATAACTCGTCATGATCCTGGTGTTCAATTATATGAAATTAAAACAACAGGGGGAAGAAATGTTACAGTAACCGAATCAAAATCTTTATTAATTTGGAACAATGAAAGACAAGAATTTAAGGAAGTATTAACACCAGAAATTAAAGTAGGTGATTATGTTCCAGTAACTGCTGAATTATGTAAACCTCCTATTATTATTGATGAGTATGATACTATTAAATTAACATATGATAATGGTTTATTAGTTGGTAAAAATACAGTAAATATTCCTAATTATTTAATTATAAGTCCAAATGATTTTATTGATGGATTTTTAGAAACTTTTAATAATGAAAATATAGATATTGAAGATACAAATAAATTATTTATGTTGTATTCACGTAGAGGAATTAAAACTCATTTACCACTAAAATCATTAAATGATGTTGTTCTTGATGAAATTTCTGAAATAAATTTAGTAGATGTTAAAAATCATCCAAAAGTATATGATTTAACTATTCCATCAACATTTAATTTTGGATTAGCAAATGGACTCCAAGTAAGAGATACAGCGAAAACCGGGTATATTCAACGTCAATTGATTAAAGGTTTAGAAGATTTATCAATAAAATATGATATGACTAATCGTAATTCAAAAAATGTAATAATTCAATATGTATATGGTGAAAATGGGATAGAACAATCAAAACAAACTATGTTACCAATAGATATGTTAGGTATGAATAATGAGAAGATAAATGAAGTATTTGGTTTTTCAGTAGAAGAAATTAAGAAATTGGAATCAAAATTAAAAATAAAAGATATAGCAAAATTAAATAAAAACTATATTGACCAAATAATAAAATTTAGAAATAATTTAAGAAATATTCAACAAAAAGCACACAATAATTATAAAGTGTTAGAAGACAGATATTTTTTACCAGTAAATTTATTAAGAATAATTCAAGACTATTCTAATAAAAACGAGCATATTGAATTAACTCCACAATATATATTAGATTCAATAGAAGAATTATTAACATGTGAAGAAACAAGATTATTGCCTGCATTAAAGAAAACTGATAAATATTTATTAAATGATGATCGATCATTGAAATATTTATTAGAAATAGCAATACATAATTATTTATGTCCTAAAAAATGTATTTTTAAATATGGTTTAACAAAAACTCAATTTGATAATGTAATTAGAGATATTAAATTAAATTTTGTTAAAGCACTTGTAGAGCCTGGTGAGATGGTTGGTATTATATCGGCACAATCTATTGGCGAGCCCACCTCGCAGATGAGTACGATGCATTATCATCGTATAAAAGTTATAGTAAAAAACAAAAAAAATAATGTTTTAAAATTATATTCTGGTGAAATTGGAAAATTAATAAATAAAATTATTAAAAAGAATCCAGATTTAACTTATGGAACAGGACATGAGAATAGTGTTGAAACCGATCTAAGTACATTAAATAAAGAATATTATATTATTGGAGTTGATAATAAAGAAAAAACACATTGGAACAAAATATCACATATTAGTAGACATCCAGTAAATGGTCAAATTATTAAAGTTAAGACAAGAAGTGGTAGAACAGTAGAAACAACATTGAGTCATTCCCACTTAGTTAGAAGAAATCAATCAGTTGAACCTATTCTTGGATCTGAATTAAAAGTTGGTATGCGTATTCCAGTAGCTAAACATATTGATAATATACTAATTCAAGATAGTATTGAAATAGATGGTAAAATATATAAATTAGATTATTTATTTGGATGGTTTATTGGTGCATATTTAGCAGAAGGTTGTATTAATAAAACATCAATTAAAATAACAAATATTTCAGAAGCTTTTATTAATAATACAACCAAGTTTGCAAAATTATTTGATAAAAATGCAAAAATCACAAAATATCAAGGTGCATTTGGTCCTGGTGTTGATACAATTATAAACTACAAAACATTAGCAACAATAATTAATGAAACATGCAATACAGGTTCATTCAATAAAAGAGTTCCTGACTTTGCATTCTTAGCACCAAATGAATTTAAAGCTGGATTAATTCAAGCTTACTTTGATGGTGATGGAAACTTTAATAATCATGGATCTAGAAACAATATTAGAGTATGTAGTCGAAGTGAACAATTAATTAAAGATATTGCACTATTATTAAATTACTTTGATATTTTTGCTCATTTAAGAACTGATTTTGTAAAAGGTTCATATATGTATGAACTTGATATATCATCAAAATATGGATCATTATATAAAGAACATATTGGAAGTTTATTACATGAAGATAAATTAAATGATATTGTTAATTATACATTGAGAGATAATGCACATAATTTATCTGATGAAATAGACAAGATAAATGGTCTTGGTGATATAATAGCAAAATGTGGTAAAGAATTAAAACTAGAAGGTCAAAGTAGAACTTATGGTAGATGGGTTAAGAAAGAATCTATTGGAAGACGAACATTAGAAAAATACATTAATATATTTGAAGCTCATGTAAACAGTGATAAAATCAGAACAGAATTAGAAATATTAAAACAAGCATGTAATTCAAATGTTATTTGGGATGAAATTAAAGAAATTGAATTATATACACCAGATCAAACTAATTATGTATATGATTTTACAGTACCTGGTAATCAAACATTTATGTTAGATAATGGTGTTATTGTACATAATACTTTAAATACAAAACACAGTGCAGGTTCAGCATCAAAGAGTACAGGTGGTGTTCCAAGAATTGAAGAATTGTTGCATTATAGTAAAGATATAAAAACACCACAAATGAAATTATATTTTAATGATGATATAGCTGGAAATAAAAATAAAGTAAATAAAATAGCATCATATTTAAAATTTTTAACAATAAGAGAATTAATAGATTCAGCACAGATATATTTTGATAGTGGTTTAAATGATGAGATATCACAACAATTAAAAAATGATAATGTATTAAATCCATTTTTTATAAATAATCAAAAAACAGATGTATCATTATTACAATTAGTATTTAGATTAAAATTAAATATGGAGAAACTACATGATAAAGAAACAACATTATTAGATATCAAAACAAAATTTATAAGTTATTGGCAAAAGAATTTCAGTAATTTGAAAAATCTAAAGAAGAATGAAAAAGAGATATTTACAAAAATAACAAGATGTTGTATATTATCAAATAATAATAAAAATAATCAAATAATACATATAAGATTTAATATGTCAAGTTTTAATTATACAATGTTAACAGAATTCTTAAAAATAATATTAGATCAAATAATATTAAAAGGAATAAATAATATAACAGGTGTAAATATGGAAAGTTCAAAAAGATTAATAACTGATGAGACAACTGGTGAATATAAATTACATGATGAATATGTAGTATATACAGATGGTATAAATTTAGAAAAAATAAAATATATAAAAGGTATAAATCAATCAAGAAGTATTTGTAACGATATATTAACAACATATAGATTATATGGTATAGAGGCAGCAAGACAAACATTATTAAATGAGTTTATGAGTACATTTGGTAGTGATTCAATAAATCATAATCATATGTCAGTATTAATAGATATGATGACACATACAGGAAATATAATATCAATAGATAGACATGGTTTAGGAAAATTAGATTCAGATGTATTTACAAAAGCATCATTTGAAAAGACAATGGATCATTTTATAAATGCTGCAATATTTAATGAGAAAGATAGTACAAATTCAGTATCATCAAGAATTTTATTGGGTAAAGTAATACCAGGTGGAACTGGTGCATTTGAATTATTATTAGATTCAGAAAAAATAGAAAAATCAGAATATACAAAAGACGAAACAGGGGGCAGACCAACATTTGGTATGTTAGAAGAAGATCCATTATTTAAAGATGTTGTTAAATATGGTTTTACAAAAAATGACATATTTATTCCAACTAATTAAGTAATAAATTAAAATCTTTCAAATCTTGTTTCAATTTGTACAATTTTTGAAATTTCATGCCATTCTTTATTATATTTTCTAATTTCATGTCCAATAATATTTTTATATTTATCTTCATATAATTGTTTTATAAAATTATTATTAGAATAAATAATAATTGGTTTATCAACAGGTGTTAAACATTTTTTTTTATATTCATTATAATCTTCATCAGAATTATTAAAATATCCTCGTTTTCTTTCAATTTCAATAGTAAGTTTATTTTCAATAAAATCATCAAAATATATGCATACCATTTTACAAATATAATAATCGCAACCCATAAATATAAGTTTACTGATAAAAATTATTTTTTTTCAATTTTTTATTAAATAAATAATTAGTATTATTTATTTAATAGTATTTATAAATATTTTTGAATATTTTCCGGTAATTCTTGAATATTCATTTTAAAGTGATATTTAAGTTTATTAAATAATTTAACATCTGGTGGTTCTTCCATTTTAACCATAGTAATAGAAACCCCTTTTTTATTAAATCTACCACATCTACCAATTCTATGAATATAGTTTTCTTTATTAATAGGTAAATCATAATTAATAACAAGATTAACAAGTGGTATATCAATACCTCTAGCTAATAAATCTGTAGTTAAAAGAATTCTAGTTTTACCATCTCTAAATTCTTTAACAATAACATCTCTTTCTTTTTGATTCATTTTACCATGAATACAAGTAATAACAAAATTATTTTTTTCCAAGTTTTCTCTTAGCCAATCAACTTTTTCAACAGAATTACAAAAAATAATAGCTTGTGATGTAGAAACTAAAGAATATAAATCTAAAAGTGTATCAAACTTTAATTCTTCTTTTTCAACATTAACATAAAATTGGCTTATTAAATCAACAGCAACTTCAGAATTTTTTAGTAATATTTTAACTGGATTATCCATAAGTTTTTTTGTAATATTAAAAATATGTGGTGGATATGTTGCAGAAACCATACAACATTGAATAGCATCTGAACATTTATCAAAAATAGATTTAATTTTATCATTAAGTCCATCTGCTAAAAGTTCATCAGCTTCATCTAAAATTATAAATTTAACATTAAAAAGATTAATTCTTTTTTCTTTAATCATATGTAATATTCTTCCATTGGTTCCAATAATAACATGAGCATTTTTAACTTGTTCTCTAGTTTCATTAACATCAGTGCCACCAATACATTTAACTATTTTAATATCAAGAAATTTAGCAAGTTGTGTACCAACATCATATACTTGATCAGCAAGTTCATGGGTAGGTGTAATAATAATACCTTGACATTTTTTATCATTCACATCGATTCTATTTAATGCACCTAATAAATAAGTTGCAGTTTTGCCAGTACCAGATTGTGACTGTAATATACAATCTTTACCTGATGATATATTTTGTATACCATTTATTTGAATTTTAGATGGTTTGGTAAAACCATATAGATAAACACCTTTTAATAGTTCATCTTTTAAATTTAAATCATTAAATCCATAATTAGTAGTTTGAGTCTCCATACTATAATATATTAAATATCTTTAAATATATTTTATGTTTAATTTTTTAACATTTGAGTTTCTTTTTCTCTTCATTAAGGGATTCTTCTTTTTTTTTAAGTTCATCTTCTTTTTCTTTAACAGCATTGTTCCTTTTTTCAATCGCTCTTTCTTTTTCTTCTAATTCTTCTTCTTTTTTCTCTTTTTTAATTTTCTCTTTTTTTATTTTTTCTTCTAATTCTTTTTCTTTTTCTTCTAATTCTTTTTCTTTTTTTTCTAAATCTTTTTCTTTTTCTTCTACTTCGTTTTCTTTTTCTTCTAGTTGTTTTTTTTCTTTTTTTATTTTTTTCTTTAATTCATCTTCTTTTTCTTCTAGTTCAACATTTTTTTCTTCTAGTTCATTTTCTATTTTTTTAATTTTTTTTTCTTTATTTTTAAGCATATTAACATTTTCTGTAGTTGATTCACTACTTCTAAAAAACGGTTTTTTAGTTCCTTCTGCATATAAATCATTTGAACTATTACTTCTTATTGGTAGTTTTGATGATGACCCTTTTGGTAGTTTTGGTGTTGATATTCCTTTTGGTATAACTTTAGTAGCATTTTTAGCACTTCTAGCAAACTTAGCAACAGTACCAGCAACACGAAGAGCAGGACCAGCAACAAGAAGAGCAGGTCCAGCCCCACCATAATGATCATTAACTAATTTTATATATTTAGTTTTATATTTTATATATTTAAAATAGTAAGGATCGATATTATTATTCATATATATTAAATTATAAAAAAAATTGATAATAAAAAAAAAATTGATTATTAGACATATTGAAGACAATGATTATATAACTATGGCTAATGAAGGACCAGTTGACTATACAAAATTTGACGTAAAATATTTATCATTCACAAAATTAGAAGAAAATAGTAGATCTAAAGGACAATTAATTGCATATCCAAGATATGATGCAACCAATTCAGGAAAAGATGGACCATTATTTCTTCAAACACCATGGATAAAATTATATACATATGGTGTACCAAAAAAAGGAGAATTCTATAAAACAGATGCAGATAGATTACATTTGAGAGTACCATTCGATTTATCAATCCCAGAAATAAAGGAGTTTGCAGATAAAATGAAATCAATTGATGATTGGTTAAATTCACCAGAACAACTAAAAAAGATGTTTGGTGGAGAAAAGAAAGCAAAGAAATATAAATATAATAGTATTTATAGAGAAGGTCAAGATCAAGCGAGTGCAGATTCAGATGATGATTCAGATGATGAAAAAACAAAAAAGAATAAAGATGCACCACCTAGACCTCCATATATGAAAATTAAATTAGAAACAACATGGCCAGATAATGAGATTAAAACACAAGTATATCATTCAGTATTAGATAAGGAAACAGGGAAAAGAACAAGAACTCAAGTAAAAAATATTAAAACAATTGATGATTTTGCAAATGAAGTAAGATTTTTATCAAATGTAAGATTAATGTTTAGACCAGTAAAATTTTGGGCACATCCACCAACAAAAACAGGACCCGAATGTGGTATTGTATTTAAATTAATTAAAGTAGAAGTAGAACCAAATGCAATGTCAAATTCAATGTATAAACAAATTTATGATAATGATAACTTTATTGATTCAGATGGTGAAGATGAACCATTACCAAATAAATTAGAAACTGTTTTTAACAAAACAGAGAAAACAGCTAAAGAAGAAGTAACTAAAAAGCAAGTTAAAGAAGATTCAGAATCCGATTCTGATGAAGGGCAATCAGATTCAGAACCAGTAAAAACAACTACAAAAGCACAGGTTGATTCAGATGAAGATGAAGATGATGAATCGGATGATGATGTAGTACAGAAAACCCAAGTAATAGCAGAGGTAGATTCAGATGAATCATCAGAAGATGAAGAGCCAGAAAAAGGGAAAGGAAAAGGGAAAGGTAAAGGAAAAGGTAAAACAGAAAGTACAACAAAAAAGACACCAGCTAAAGAATCTAGTAAAAAGAAATAATATAATATTAATAAAGGAATAATATAATATTAATAAAGGAATAATATAATATTTAAAAAAAAAAAATAAAAAAAAATTAATTTATTTAAGGATATAAAATTATATATAATAATGCATAGTCAAAATCCATACAAAATTTCAGAAATAAATCCAGATCAAATTTTTTTTAAAAACATGAAAGAATCTAATAATAAAAAAATAATTTTTATAAAATATAAAGATGAAGATGTATTAAAAAATATGGTGTTTCAATTGCCAACATTAGTAAATGATATACATGTAGAAAATAATGAAGTAGAAATATCATTAGATTGTGTAGAAGAAATAAAAACACAAAAAGTAATAAATTTAATAAATGCGCTAGATGAGAAGATTGTAAATGAAGCAAAAAAGAATGCAAATTCATGGTTTGATCATGTAGTAGATAAATCAAAAATAAATTTTCACCATTCTTTAAGGGGTGATAATGAAGAATCACCAATAATAAAATTAAAAGTGATTGATTCAAAAGAATTTAAAACAAATATTATTTTAAATAATAATGAATCAGAAAAAATATCATTAAATGAAGTACCAAAAAATGGTAAATTAAAAGTAGTATTAGAATGTTATGCTATATGGATTCATGGTGATACATTTGGTTTATTATTACGTCCTGTAATATTTTCATTTATAATGGATGTAGAAACTGAATATAATTATAAAATTTTAGATGATTCCGAGAGTGAAATGAGTGATGATAATAATGATATGTTATTTATAAAAACTCCAGAAGTAAAAGAAGAAGAACCAAAAATAGATTTAGAGTTTATAAATTCGAGTTTATCTGAATCATCATCTGATTCAGATTCAGAAGATAAAAGATTAAGTAAAATAATATTTAGTGTATCAAAAATATAATTAAGTGATATAACAACTTAAAGACAATATTACATTATATTTATAATATAATTACATAATTATGGTTATAAATAAAAATTTGAGTGCAATTGAAACAAATAATTTAATATTTAAATTAATTCAAATAAGTTCACAAGAAAATTTGTTATTAAGATCTGTAGAGAAATTTTATGAAAATTTAGAATGTTATAAAGATTTTATTAAAATAATAAATTCAGAAAACAAAAATTGTGTAAAAACAAAGATATCAATAAGATTAATTGATTATTTTGTTACAAAATATTCAAAAAAAAATAAAACATCCTATAAATTACCAGGAGTAAACGATACTCAAAGTCAATTTTCAGTACATCAATCATATAAACAACAATTAAAAGCTTTTCAAAAAAAAAATTTTGATCCATTTGCAAGAGGTCTAAGAATACCATATTTTATAAAAAATACATGTATAATAACAACAGTAGGTCAATTAAATTTTTTTATGTGGTTTATATCAAAAAATATAATGGAATATGTAATTAAAAATAAACAAATAATAGAATTAGACATGAATAAAACAAATAAGATAAAAATAACTCCAAAAATAAAAAAAAATATAAAGACCTATAAAAAATACGAAATAAAACAAATACCTATAATAAATACACAGCCAAAAACTAATCAAGTAAATAAATATAAAAGTCAAATTTTAGTAACATTCTAAGTAAAAAAAATTGATAAATAAACTGTTTGAAATCAAATTTTTAGTATGTATGGTGAAAGCTGGTAGTAAAACTATTCAAGAAAGTAAAACTAAAGAAAAAGTTCAAACTAAAGAAAAAGTTCAAACTAAACAAACTAAAGGAAAAAAAGAAGTAGTAGTTGAAGATGTCTCATCTGATAATGATTCTGACAGTGACTCTGGTGAAGACGATGAAGATGATGAAGATGATGAAGATGATGAAGATGATGACGATGAAGAAGATGATGAGGAGGAGGAAGATGAAGAAGATGATGATGATAAAAAGAAGAAGGGTTCAAAAGAGAAAAAAGAAAAGCCAAAGAAAATGTCACATAGCGAATTAACTAAAGAATTGTTAACTAATGAAGAAAAAATTTCAAAATTAGAAACTGAAATTAGTGAATTAGAAAGTAAATTAAAAGTGTGTGTTCGTGATCAAAATGCATTAAGAAGAACTAATCTAAGATTTTTAAAACAATTAGATAAAGCTCATGATGATGATGTTACAAAAGCAAGAAAAGAAAAGAAAAAGAGAAATGTAACAGAAGATAGTGGTATCTTAAAGAAGAAACCAGTACCTCCAATATTAATTAAATTTTTAGATTTAAAAGAAGGTGATGAACTAGCTAGAACAAAAGTAATGAGTTTATTATGTAATAAGTTTAAAGATTTAGGATTACGAAAGGGTCAAGATGTAGTGTTAGATAAGAAAACAGCTAAATTATTTGGAAAAGATGATGGATATGTAATTGAATTTAAATACTTTCAAAAATTCTTAAAATCAATTTATGAAGATGCTGAATCTAAAGCAACAGAAGTAACATTATAATTTTATTCTAATGATGAATTAAAATTATAATAAAAAGTTCATTTAATAAATTAAATATAAATAATACTTGTTTATATTTAGATTATTAGAAATACAAAAATGTATGTGAAATTATTTAAGTATTTTATAAATATTAACTAAATATGTTATTTTATTAAGTAAAAATTTATAATTTAACCACGAAATTAAACTTTTAATAAATTTTATTTATACTAGTTTTAGTAATATTATTTCTTGATAATGTATATATTTTTTCTAGTTTTAAGTACTACATTATTATTATAAAATATGTTAGTTTAAAATATTTTTTTTATATTTATTATTTTAATGTCAAAAAGAAAAACTAATAAACAAAAAAATAGAGAAATGTTAGAAGATTTAGAAGATTATAATACTAATAAAGAACAACATAATACATTAAATTATTATAATAATTATGAACATTTATCACAAAAAGAAAAAAGTACAATTGATAATAAGTTTTCAAAACCAAAAAATAAAAGTCAAGAAAAATATTGTAAAATGTTAAATAAAAAACAAGTTAAAATTATTGTTTCTACAGGACCAGCAGGTACAGGTAAAACATTGCTAGCGACAGAACATGCAATAAAACAATTTTTATTAGGATATTGTGATAAAATTATATTTACACGACCATCTGTATCTGTTGATGAAGATTTAGGTTATTTACCAGGGTCATTAGAAGAAAAAATGGCACCATGGGTGAGACCAATTTATGATGTATTATATAATTTTATTCATCCAAATGAAGTTAGAGAATTAATGGAAGAAAAATTAATAGAAATAGCCCCATTAGGTTTTATGAGAGGTAGAACTTTTAAAAATTCTTGGATAATTGCGGATGAAATGCAAAATTCAACTATACCACAAATGAAAATGTTATTAACAAGAATTGGTGAAAATACCAAATTAGTTATTACAGGTGATTTAGAACAAAATGATAAACCTAGTGAAATAAATGGTTTAGAAGATTTTTTAAATAAATTTAAAGGTAGACGTTCTGATAGTATCGGAAGTGTTGAATTTGATAAAGATGATATTGAACGTGAAGAAGTTGTTAAAGAAGTATTAGAAATATATGGTAGTAATGATGTACCAATATCATATAAAGACACATTATATGAAACCCATTTAGAAGAAAAAAGTACAGCACCTGAGCCAGTATTATTACCTAATAGAATAAAATCTAATAATAGTTTACAAAATTTAGATTTATAATTATATAAAAAAATTGAATTTTTAATACTATAGTATGTTTAATTAAAATGTATGTTTCAATTAAATATATTGTTTAAGTTTATTAATAATGATGTATATCAACAAAATGTAAAATTCACTGAAATTAGTATGCGAAATACAGATATTGAGAAATCTGAATTACCAGGAAAGAACTCAAATGAAAGTACTATTTCTTATTGTTTAAGAATGATTAATACAGGTGTGTCATCATTTTATAATAATTATAAATTAGATTATACCGATATTAAACTTACAAATTTAACAAAAAAAATAATTGAAAATAAAGGATCATTAAAAAAAATAAATGATGAAATGTATATTTACCACTCGCTTGATGACAAATACTATTTAATTTGGTATAATATGTTTGGTTATGGTTGGAATAAAATTGATATTAAAAATAATAAAATAATTAGTATTGATTGGGATATTGAAAATCAAATATTTTAAGTTTTAATTCCATATTTTCTAATTTTAATTGTTCAATTTCTTTTTTTAATTTGTCATTTTCTAATTGTAATTGTTCATTTTCAGAAATAATATCAAAATTAATTGTTATTAACTGATCATTTTCTTCTGTTAGAAGTTTATTATTTTTTTTTAAAATACCATTTTGATTAATTAATTTATTAATTAACTTATTAATATTTTTATAATAATTTTCAAGATTTGTCATATTTGTTTGTAATGAATTTGTTATATTTTCCATAAATAAAATAGATATACAATTTATATTTTATAATTTCAATTTTTATACAAGTATTATTTTTGTTTTTTTTGAAGATAATTATTTAATTCTCTATTTTCTTCTCTTAATTTAGATATTTTTTCATCAAGTTTTATTATTAAAAGTGTAGATTCTTCTTCTTTAATTTTTGTTAGTAAATCATTTTCTTTATGTTGTTTAATTACGTTTTTAAATTCACTATTTTCATTTGATAATTTATCAATTGTATTTTTTAATTCACTAATTGTATTTTCTAATTGACTTGTCTTTTTTGTTAATTCTATATTATTTTTAGTTAACAATTCATTTTCTTGATATAAACTATATATTGCGTTATCTATATTATAATAAGAGTTAGAAAGGAATGTACGAGTTTCTTCTAGAAATTGTTCATATGATTTATATATAACATTAAGATTATTTAGTCTTTCCATAATATTATAAATAAATATTAATTATTATTAACTTCAATTTTTTTATTTGTGTATTTATTTTTATTAATTGTTTTGTATAAAAATTGAAAATAAAACAGATTAAAACTTGAAAATTAAAATTATGGATAAAAAATATTTAGTTAAGGTAGAATCATCTATTGAGTTTATAAAAAAGAAAGATGCAATGATTGATATGTTAGGAGAAACTCTAATAATGGATGCTGATGCTGATTTACTATCATCAACTGTAGAAATGACACCAAATACTATAATATTTGAATTAGTACATCAAACAATCGATGATTCTAAAGGAACATTTAAAAAAAAAAATATAAAAAAAGCTATAAAAAGTGAATTAGGTGATGTTGAAATAACTATTACAAGATTATAAAATATTAATTTAAATAGTTTTTAATAAGTTCTTGTTTATGTTTATTATCATCATACATCAAATTTAGTTTAACAGCAAAAGTATAATTTTTAATTTTAATACTGTTTATTTCAATAAATAAACCATCTCTAGAAGGTATCCAATTAGGAATATTAATATTAGTTGTTCCTGAATTAAAATTAATATCAAGACCATAAATAAGTTCATATAAATTAATATTTTTTTGGTAAATTATTAAATTATCAGTCCAATAAAAATTATTTGCAATTTGTAATTTGATAATTAAATTACCAAAATTGCCATCATCCATATCACCACAATATGGAAAAACAACATATGGTTTATCAATATCGAAAATAAATGTATTAGTTATTTGTTCATCTTCTAAATTTCTTTTAATTTTAATTTTTCTTTTATTATTTCCAATTAAATCATTTAATGTAATATCTAATTTAATAATTATATCATTTTTTGTAAATTTTTGATAATGTATTGGTAAACTAAAATATGTTTCAAACATATTATATGTTTCATTATCTGTATCAGTGATAGAATAAATATTAGTATCTAATTTTTTTTTTGGGAATTTGCCAGACTTAAAAAAATTAATTATTTCTTCAAAATTTAAAGCATTAAATAAATCATAAAAATTATTTTGTAAATATTCCCAATCATTTTTATCAAAATTTATACCAAATGTTTTTAATTCATCAATTGCAAGATTATTTTTAAAAATTTTTTGTAATAAAGAAACAAATTTATTTTGATCAGTTTCAGATAGTTTACCATATTCTTGTCTAGTTTTTGAATTAATTAATATTTCATAAGCATAAGATACTTTTTGAAATTTTTCTGTTGCTTGAGGATCTTTATTTTTATCAGGATGATATAATAATGCTAATCTATGATATGCTTTTTTAATATCATTTTCAGTACATGTTGGTTGTAATTCTAATATTGAATATAAATCCATTTATATATTTTAGTGTTTTTTCTTTATAAGTTTATAATTAAAAAAAATTGAAATTTAAACTTAATAAGCAATTATATTTTATTTATGAACAACTTAACAGAAGAAATGATACTTAAACTAGTATTTTCAACAACATATACTATTTTAACGTTTTTAATAGTAGCATTTTTTGTATTTACATTTAAGGCACTTGTAGAAACATCATGTAATGATGTAAATAGTGTTTGTAAAGAATCAAATTTATGGTATTACTTGACAACTATTTTTATTATAAATGTTTTAAGTAATAATGATAATAAAAAGAATTATATTGAATTTTTTTGTGTTAATACTGGTTTCTTTTTATGGGGTTTATATGAATTGTTTGGTGTGAAATGTGTTAATAATTTACATTCAACCCTATTATACGAATTTTCATTATCATATTGGATATTTATATCAGTAGTTTTATTTTTAGTAATTTGTGTATATGTATGTAGTCTATTGTGGGGTTATCGCATTACACTTGATAAAACTGATAAAAATGCATATTTAAATTTGAATAAAGTAACAAGACACTCGTCAGAAAATAAAAAAGTATTAATATCAGGTAATAAAATAGAAGTAACTGTAGATACTAAAAAAGACCTAGTAGATAAAGTAGATGATACTAAAAAAGACCTAGTAGATAAAGTTGAAAATAAAGATGAGAATGACATTGAAGTTGTAAATGAGAAAACCACTGACTTAATTAAAACAACCCTAGAAAGTTATAATCAATTAAAAAAAGAACTTGAACAAATGAATGAAAAAATTAAAACATATCTATAACATATATATTAAAAATACAATAAAAAATGGGACACCATAATTTAATGAAAAAAATAATGGAACTATAAAATATATTATTTAAAAATACGTTTTTTTATATAATAAAAATTATAAAATATAATAATGAGTAATAAACAATTATATCAAAAAAATGTATTTTTGCAAAAAACAAAAGACAAATTTAATCCGGATGTATTAAAAAAAAAAGATGATATAGATAAAAATAGAAAAGTAAATGTATTTAGAAAGTCAAATACAACTTATAATTCTATAACAAACCATACCCCAGAAAATATAAAATCACAAAAAGATTTAGAATTACAAAAAGATAGTGTAATTCAAAACATAGATAGTATAATAATGCAAAAAAAGAAAGAACGTGAAGAACAAGAAATACAATTAAAACCAGCAAAACATAAATTAGTGATGGAAGATACAATAAGTGAAAAGAAAATTCAAGATTTTAATGAAATGAAAGATGAACAAAATGAGTATTTAAATACACATAAAAAAGTAGTAGAAACCAATAAAAATCGTTATGATGATATATTAAATAATTTAAAAAACTTGGGAATATTGAATACATAAAAAATATATTAATTTATAAAATATTTTTTAATATTAATGGAAATCAATAAAAATAATTTAGATAATTTAGAAAATTATTATAAAAATATTGATAAACCAATAATAAATGATTGTCTAAATAAATTTAATTTAAAAAATCTATTAGAATTAAGTACTATAACAGATTTAAATATTTTTACAAAACAAAAAAAGAAAGAATGGAAATTAAAAGAGAAAAGGATGTTATTAAAAGAGTGTGATATAAAAAGGAAACAAAAATTGAAAGCAGTATCAGAAAATATAAATGAACTAGCAAAAAATAAATCAAAAAATTTACTTTTATCAGTTAAACAAAAAAATAATATAATATTAGATGAAATAGAAACTATAGATACATTAATAGAAACTATAGAAAAAGATTATCCACAAATAGACCAAACTGAATTTTTAGAAAAATTTTCAAATTAGAGTTTTTCATTAATAAAATTAACTAAACTATTCATATCACGATCGCCATTGAATTCAGTAGCAGACGCACCTTTTCTATAAATAATGGTTGGAAACCCTTGTACACGCCATTGTTTAATTTCTTTTTCATTTTTATCAGAGTCATATAAAACAAAGTTAACCTTATTACCAAATTTATTAGCAAGGGCATTCCAATTTTCTCTAAATGCTTTACAATGACCACACCAACTGGCTTTAAATAAATAAATAGTAGGCTTATTATCATTAATTTTTTTTTGATTAAAATAAAAATCGGCATCTTTCATTTTACCACCGGTTTGTTCATTAATTTGTTGTTTTAGTTGATGATATTTAATTTTATATTTTAAATATTTACTTTCCATTATAAATAATTAGAAAATTTTTATATATTGTATTAATAATAATGAATGAAAAAATTTTTTTTATACTATTAATAGTATTCTTATTTACAAGTAATTTTTTTATAATGATCAAAAATATAATAATAAATGGTATTTATTTATTTTTAATAATATATATTTGTAAAATAATAAATCCAAATATATCTAAAAAAATAAAATCAATATTAGAATCATTATTAAATATAGATGAGAATACTGGTATGAAATTAATATCAAATTTAATAAAATTTATAAAAAGCAAATTAAATTTAATAGAAAATCCTAATTAATTTTTTCATAATAATATACATAAGCAGTATTTTTATATTTATTAAATGTTTGTGTATTAATTTCTGAAACAGAATTATCATCAAACATTAACCATTTATTATTATAATTACCAATATAAATATAATGACCACCATATAAAGATCCTGAATGATAAACAAATCCTTTTAATTTATAATCATGTCTCCATTCAATAGGTATAAGAATATCATCTGTATTTTTATTAAATCTAAAACCAACTTGAGTAAAACGTTTTAAAATAATAATTAAATGTTTTGGCCAATTAATAACTTCGATTCTTTTAGAAGCAATTCTATTATCTTTACAATTTTCACAATAATATAAATTATCATTATCAAGTTTAACACGTGATTTAAATTCTCTATAACAATCATCAAGATTTTCAAATGATTTATGAATATTAAAAATCATAAAATTATTATATTCTTCATGTGTACTAATTTTTAAACAAGATCGTAATTTACATTTAACAGAAATATTAACAGTATGACTATATAATGAATTAATATTTGTATTAATTTTATGTGTTTTAAATTCTTCAAAAATAGTATCTAATAAATAAATAATAAATTCACTAGAGTCTTGTTGTCCAAACCCTTCAAAAATACTATTTTTTTTACTAACTAAATATTTAAAATATGAAGGTGTAAGTGGTTTATTATCATTATTATCATAATCCTTTATAAAATCATTAAAATGTTTTAGAATATCACTTTTATCTGAATTTTTAGCAATAAGACTACATAAGTCTTTATTATGTATTATAAGTTGTAACCCCGCATTTAAATAACATGTATTTCCAATATTATTAAAACCTTTATAATTCATTATTTATTATAAATATACTTTTTTAAGTTATTTTACAGCGGGACTATTTTAAATGACACTATTTAAAATAACTTAGTAAACTACTGTAAAAATTTGAGTATATCGGCTAATACTAATTTAGCCTTCATAAATATAAATATTTATGAACCGTCGTGAAATGGAATGAATTTATAGGACTATAATAATAGTTAATAGATTATTCGCACTTGGCTTAATCTACATTAAGTAGTATAATCTAATCTGAACAACTAGATTTCAAACTATTCATTGTTATAATAATAACAAAATAATTATTTATATAATAATCGTGACAATGGAAAACATCGTTTTTATTAGTAAACTCAACTATTATTTGAGTTTGTCATTTAAAATAGTCCCCGCTGTAATAAAAAATTGAATTTTATTATTATTCAAGTATAATTTTAATATTATGCATGTAACTTTAAAGTTAATTGGACATAAAATAATTGAAGACAATATTAAATATATATATGAAATATCTTTAAAAAATATTAGAATTATTTCATTTGATGTTATGAAAACATTATTGACATCATATGGAATTGATGATGATGATATTAATAATGTAAATATATCATGTGATTGTAAAAATATAAAAAATGATACAATAATTAATACACCAAGTTTGAATGATGAAACAAAAATAGTATATGTTTATTCATGTAAAGAAAAGGTAAGAGAACAATTAGAAGAAATTTTTATAACATATGGACATAAAAAGTTTGTTCAATATATGGGTGATGAACCAACACTATTATTAAAAGAAGAGAATCAAGAACAAGAAGAAGAACAAGAAGAGAATCAAGAACAAGAAGAAGAAGAAGAGTTAGACAGTACTAATTTAGATTTTACCGAAATAAACAATGAAGCAAAAAAAATATTTGAAAATAAAGATTTTGTATTTTTATTAAAAACATATTTAGATAAACCAGAGTTATTTAAGACATTTTATAAATATATATCATCAGGTAATATTTTAATAAATGGAAAAGAAAATACACAATTAGTATCTAATGAAGAAATACTAAAATCTTTAAAAATAATAGAAAACTTAAATTTAGGATTTTCAAATGAAGAAATAATGAAAGCATTAAAATATACAGGAAATCATTTAAATTTATCAATAAGATATTTACTGTTAAAAAAAGTTGAAGAAAATACTTAAATAAATATATGATTATTACTTTATGACATCAAAAGAAGACAATAGAGGATTTTGGGAATATTCTATATTTCAAAAAGTCATAATACCAAATGAAGAACAAAATATTAAAACTAGTTTAAAACCAGAAAATAGTTTTAATCCAAGTATGGTTCATCAATATATAAAACCAGAGTTATCAAAACCAGAAAAAATTTATAATTATGTAAATACTGAGAAAAATAATAATAGGCCAATAAAATTAAATAGTGCAGAGAAAATAATTTATGAAAAATATGTAACTGATTTAAATGAAGCTATAAAAAATGATATGAATGAAATAGATAAAAAAGGTATTAATGCAACTTTAAAAACGAAAGAAGGTAAAATTCATTTTATGATGAAAATATTAGAAACTGAAATAGAAAAAAATAATATAGAAATAATAGCAAATATATATTTAAGATTAAAAGAAGAAGAATTATCATTAACTGAAGAAATGAAAAAAAAATATGAAAATATAATATTAAAAATGAATAATATAATTGATAATTTTGATTTAATAAAATTTCAATTTGAAAAATTATATTCACAAATGCCACCATTAAATGAAAAAAAATTTAAAAAATTTGATGATTGGCAAGTTGATGTTATAAATAATATTGATAACAATATATCAACAATATTATCAGCGCCAACATCAGCTGGGAAAACCGTTTTAGCAGGTTATACTGTTACAAAAGGACGAACTTTATATATTGTACCGACAGATGCATTAGCATGGCAAATTTCAGCTTATTTATCAGGAATACTAAATTCAGATGTACCAATAATAACATTAACATATCAAACAATACCAAAAAGGGATGCATTAATAAAAAAATTAAATTCATCAACAGCAATAGTAGGAACATCAGATGCAATATTAGATTTTTTACCTTTAATAAATACAAATTTTAAATGGATAATATATGATGAAGTACATATGATAGGAAAGAATGAAGGATTTGCAATGGAATCAATAGCAAAAGTATTACATGATATACCATTTTTAGCATTATCTGCAACAATAGGTAATGTAGATTATTTAGAATCATGGTTTAAAAAATTAAATAATAAACCAATAAAAACAATAATATGTAATAAAAGATTTTTTAATTTACAAAAATATTATTATGATAGTACTACAAATGAACTAAAATTAATAAATCCATTAGCAATGGTAAAAATAAATGAATTTGAAGATAAAAGTATTAAAAAAAGTACACTAGATCCAACACCATTAGATACATGGTCATTAGTAACAAAATTAATAAATTATAATATTGATTTAAAAGAGTTAAGTCCTTATAATTATTTTGGGAAAACCGAACGTATAGAATTATCAAAAGCAACAAAATATTTTAATGATTTAATATGTTTTTTATCAGATAATTTTGAAAAATATTCACAAATAATAAATAATATATTAATTGAATATTCAGATATAAAAATAAATACAAAAACTAATTTAATTAAATTAATGAATTTACTAATTAAAGAAAATAAAGGACCTGCTATTATATTTCAACAAAATACAATAACCTGTTTAAAAATAGCAAGAAAACTATCAGAAGATATTGATAAATTAGAAATAAAAACATACCCTAATTTATATGAAGATAGATTAAAAAAAGAGAAACAACAAAAAATAAATATTAAAAAGAATGAAAAAACAGAAAAAGAACTGACACAAAAACAAGAATTTAAAAAAATGTTAGAAGAAAAAGAATCTACAAAAGATGAATTTGAAGAAAAAATAAATTCACCTCATCCAGAATTTATATTTTCAAAAGAAAAAATAAATGATTTTTTAATTGAACAATATCGTGAAAAATATAAAAATTATTTTCCAAATAATAATGGAAATTATCATTTTTTAATAAGATTATTATGGAGAGGTATTGGTGTTTATGTAATTGGATTACCTGATAATTATTTAAGACTTGTACAAACTTTAGCAAGTAATAAAAAATTAGGTTTTGTATTAAGTGATAAATCATTAGTATTTGGTGTATCAATGCCTTTTAGAACATCAATTATATATAATGATGAAAATTGTAAAGATGATTTAGATCCAATGGTATTTCATCAAATGGCAGGAAGAGCAGGTAGAAGATGTTTGGATAAAGAAGGTAATGTTATTTTTTGTGGTTATCCCTGGGAAAGAATAAAAGATTTATCTAAAAGTTCAATTCCTAATATTACTGGATTATATAAACCAACATATACATTTATGTCTGGTACAACATTATGTAAACAATTAAGAGATTATAGTTTAATAAATATAAATTCATTGAATAATCATGATAATAATAATTTTAATGAATTAATTACATCTAATTATGATATATATTGGCTTGAACAAAAAACAGATGATTTAAATTTAAATTATTTACAATGGATTTTAAGATATAGTAATGATGCAATAACAAGTTGTGTTTTAATACCATATTTACAAAAATATTTTAATACATCAAATCCAAATAATGAACCAGATCAAATAGAATTAGCATATTTTTTATGTAATTTTATTGATATTAAGTATACTGATAATTCATATAATAATTTAAATAAATTCAATACTCAATATAAAAGATTTGATTTTAATAAAATTAAAAATATTTTAGCAACTAAAAATATATTAATTAATGATCATATTGATTGTAGAATTTGGTTATCTATTAGAAATAATGCATTAGTTGAAATTGATGATGAATTGAGAAAAGAATTATTTGATTATAATATAAAATTAAGAGCATTACAACATTATTTCTTTCATACAAAACAAATTACACTTGCTAAATTATTTGGAAAGTTATTAACAAGAATTTGGTGGATTTATCATTCTAGTTCACCAGTTATAAGATTAACATAATTTTTTTATCTAATTATAATTAAATGACAACTATATATGGTACAGTTGGATATACATTTTTAAAATCTACACAGAAAAATAATCCAACGTTTATATTAATTTTATCTGATATACACTCAAAATTAGAATATTGTAATAATTTTATACAAATATCAGAATGGTTAGAAAAAAATATGGAAAATATTAATATATTATTAGAAGAAGTTTCTAGAGATGATTTTAATTTAGGTGAATTATGGAAATCATCTGATCATACTGTAAAATTAAAAAACTTATTTTTAAATAATAAAAAAAAAATATTTGATATTGATATTAGACCTTATTTAGTACCTTATTCATGGGAATTATTAAATGAAAATAATAATTTAAAAAATATTAAATTTAAAAATTATTTAGAATTATTAAATAAGTTTTTATATGTTAAATTATCAAAAATTAATAATAAAATATCAAATATTACTAATAACAAGTTTTTACAAAATCATAAATTATATGAACATTTAATAAAAATAAATATTGATTTTAATAAATTTTTATTTAAAAATAAATATCTTATGAATTGTTATATTTATGATATTTTTAAATATAACAAAGATATATTAATTGATTTAAATTTATTATTAGATAGTTGTATGGAATGGTATTCGATTGCAAAAATGTATGATTTATATTATAATGATATTAAAAAAAACTATGTAATCCATACAGGACTTTTTCATAGTGAAAGATTAGTTTATGTTTTACAAAAAATTTATAATTATGATATAATATTACAAGATGGTATAAATACAATTAATAAAGCAGAAAAAGAAAATTATAATGGATGTATCATATTACCAGATCTTGTATCAGATTTGTTAGTTAAAAATAAATCATAAACAAAAAATAATGTAGGTTGTGATGATTTAGAAAAAATATAGATATTGTGAAAATTGGTATAAACTTTTGCATAATAAATTTTCTTTTCTATTTATATAGGTACTAATAAAAATGAGTAAAACTATTTTTAATACTCAAGATTATAATTCTGGTGACGGTATGTTAACATCTGTATGGGGACCGCCATTATGGCATGTTCTTCATACTATGAGTTTTAATTATCCGGTAAAGCCTACAAAAGAACAAAAACAATATTATTATGATTTTTTTATTAATTTAAAAAATATACTGCCTTGTAAATATTGTAGAGATAATTATACTGCTAATTTAGAAAAAAATCCATTAACCAAAACTGTTCTTAAAAATAGAGACTCATTTTCAAGATGGTTATATAATATGCATGAAATGGTTAATACAAATTTAGGTAAAAAATCAGGATTAACTTATGAAGAAGTTAGAGATAGATATGAACATTTTAGATCAAGATGTTTAACTGATCCAAAAGAAAAAAAAATAAAATCATCTAAAATAGAAAAAGGATGTACAGAACCATTATATGGTGTAAAGTCAAAATGTACACTTAATATAGTTCCAAAAGAAACTAAAGTAGATACTTTTAAAATTGATAAAAAATGTATTTTTACAAAATAAATAAATTTATTTATTATTATTTATAAATTTAATTATTTATTAATTCATCATTTTGTTTTTGTAATTCATTTAATTGTTTTTTTAATTTTACAATATCATTTTCAGATAAATTTACTTCTTCGGAATCAGTTTCAATATCATTTAATGGTTGTAATTGTGATTGTTGTTGTAATTGTTGTTGTTGTAATTGTTGTTGTTGTAATTGTTGTTGTTGTTGTAATTGTTGTTGTTGTTGTGCTTGTCTTAATTGTTCTTGTTGTTGTAATTGTTGTTGTTGTAATTGTGATTGTTGTTGTGCTTGTCTTAATTGTTCTTGTTGTAATTGAGCTTGTTTATAATGTTCTTGTTGAATCATTAGTTGTTGTTGATTCTTATCATTATTTGTTTGACTAGATAATTCGTGTATTTGTTTAGCCATAATATTTTTTGTTTGTTCTATTTGTAACATTTGTTTTTGAATGTCCTGTTGTATTTGTTGTTGTAATAAAATTTGTTCATATAATGTTTTTTGATTTTGTTGTTGTGATTCATTATTTTCAAGTAGATATTTTTGTAATTGAATCATTTCTTTTAAATTTATTTTAATTGGTTGGTCATTTTCATCTAAAATATGATAATTAGTATTTAAATCTAAAACTGTTTTTTCGTTTAAATCAGATTCAAAATATTCAGTAGTTTTTTGTTCGTGTGATTGTTTTTTTTCTTTTTTAAATGAAAAGAAGTTAATTGAATATAAATAATATAAAATACCTAAAAAAATAACAGCTGTTAATATATATAAATTTGTATTAGTTAAATATTTAGTAACTAATTCTAAATAACTATTTTTAGTTTCTAGAACTTGTGGATGAACAATAGTAGGTATTTCTAAATTAGGTTGGGGTGAATTTAATTGACTCATTATTAAAATTATATATATTTTGTATTTTTAAAACTCACTATTATAAAAATTGAAAATAATAATTTTTAATATTATTTTGTAAATATTATGGGTAAACGTAAGATATCAAATGAAAAAAATACATCAATAAAAAAACAAAAAGTTGATTTTATATCAGCATCTTCTTTAAAAAACTATATGAATAAAGACCCAATAATAGATTATTTATCATATTGGCATATTAATGATCTAACTCAAAAACCAAATAAAAATAAGAGTACTCATAAAAAAAATAAAAGTGAATTCTTAAGCTATTTATTAAATAATGGAATTAAATTTGAAAATTATATTTATGAAAAAATAAAAGAAACCCATAATATTATTCAAGTTTTTAAAAATATGGATGATTTAAATATTGATAATTTTGAATTAACAAAAAAATATATTAACGATGGCGTAAATCTAATTTATCAAGCAGTTTTATATAATTATGATAATAATACATATGGTGTTGCAGATTTATTAGTAAGATCAGACTATATTAATAAATTAGTTCCAAATACAATAAATGAAAATGAAGAAAAGATAAATAATAATTATTATTATTTTGTAATTGATATAAAAAATTCAACAATTGAATTAAATAAAGATGGTATTTATATATTAAATTCTAAAAATTTACCTTTTTATAAAGTACAATTATTATTATACACAGAAGCATTATCTAATATTTTAGGAATTAAAATTACAAAAGCATTTATATTAGGTAAAAGATATCATTGGGGATTAAATAATTATGAAAATAATAGTTTTTCAAAACTTGGGATTATTGATTATAAAAATATTGATAATAAATATTATAATTTATTAGATGAAAGTTTAGCATGGATTAATAAATTAAGAACATGTGGTAATAAATGGAAATTAATACCTAAACCTACTGTACCAGAATTGTATCCTAATATGAAAAATAATTTTGACTTTAATTATAGAAAAATTAAAATAGAACTTGCTGAAAAAATTAGTGAAATAACACAAATATGGAATGTTGGTGTTAAAAACAGAAAGATTGCACATGATAAAGGTATTTATAGTTGGAAAAATAAAAAGTGTTCTTCAAAAACATTAGGATTTAATGATAAATCATTAATTGCACCTGTTATTGATAAAATAATAAAAATAAATAGATCTGATAAAAAAAAAATTGAACCACAAAAAATATTTTTTAATGATAATAATTGGAAAATATGTCCTGATGATACTATGGAATTTTTTATTGATTATGAGACATTAATTGATACTAATGGTGATAATTATATTTTTATGATTGGTATTGGTCATAATAATAATGGTTGGAAATTTAAAAATTTTTATTTGACCCAATTATCTGAAGAAAATATGAAAGAGATGTTTACTGATTTTTGGAATTATATTAATAATATTTTAAATGAAAATAAAAAAATAAATAGCAGATTTATTCATTGGACAAAAGCTGAACCATCACAATATTATAAATGTGTTGAAAAACTTTTATTACCTAATAAACATTTTATAGATTTATTTGATGTTTTTAAAAAAGAACCAATTGTAATTAAAGGTGCTTTTAGTTTTTCATTAAAAGATATTGCTAAAGCTATGTATAAAAATAAAATGATTAATTCATGTTGGTCTAATATTGAAAAAAATATAATACAATGTGAAAATGGTCAAGATGCTTTATTATGGGGGATTAAACTTTATGAAGAAAATAATATTGTTACTGAAAATAATATTATTCTTTCATCAATTAGAAGTTATAATGAAATTGATTGTAAAGTTATGTTTGAAATTATTACATATTTAAGAAAAAATCATATTTAATAATCTATATATGATCTCACTATTTTTACAAATATATTAATTATAAACATATACACTATTTTATTATTAAATAAGTTTTGTTTTATTAAAGTAAAATTATTATAAATATAATTATAAAAATTACTATAAAAATAATAAATAAAATATAATAAATTATATGCATAAAAAAATACAATTATAAAATTAAGTAAAAAAGCTATTATTTCAGTATTAGTTTTATAAAATACTAAATCATCAAAAATTAAAATTTTATTCATATATATTTTATTTAGAATAATTTATTATTATAAACCAATTAAATATTTTTTTGTATTATCCAGTACTATTATATATTATTTTTAAATTTTAATTTTATTTAGTATAATAGTTTAATCTTATTTCATTTTTATTTTGGAAAAAAACTATTAAATATTTTTTTGAAAATATTAGATTGTGTTTTTAGTGGTTTCTTATTTTCATTGTAATATTTCTCTCTAATATTTCTTAATTTTATAGGAGTTGGATGTTTATTCATTTATATTTAGATATTTTGTATTTAATTATATTATTTAATTTTTTTAAATAATAATATTTTTTTCAAAATACTTTAATCGACTTTCTCTAATAAATTGATTAACATTATTTGTTGTATTAGGATGATTAACATTATTTGTTGTATTAGGATGATTAACATTATTTGTTGTATTAGGATGATTAACATTATTTGTTGTATTAGGATGATTAACAT
>JACCDH010196826.1_pt1 | contig 37018 bp, 32 predicted proteins | sample 7442481 | NCBI WGS metagenome assembly JACCDH01 (sample SAMN15323433, study PRJNA562643) | freshwater metagenome | isolation source: river surface water | place: USA:Blue River Watershed | collected 2017-08-15 | reverse complement strand
GGCCCTCGCTGCGCTCGGGTACTACCCTTTATTCTCCTGGATGGCTAACATCGTCTCTGAAGAGGGCACTTTAATCAACGGCTCCATCTTCCTAACGTGGACAGGCAAGCTCGAATTAGCTTTCATTTGCAGCTTATTGGTGAGTTTCGCGGCGATGGCCTACGGCCCAATCGCCGCGTTCCTGGTCGAACTTTTCCCTACCAAAATCCGCTACACCTCCCTCTCCGTCCCGTATCACTTTGCTAATGGGGTGTTCGGTGGCTGTGCCCCTTTTGTGGCTACCTGGCTGGGGTCCATCACTCACTCGAATTTCGCTGGATTGTTTTATCCCATCGCCCTAGCGGCCTTAACGGTTATTGTGGGCATGATTTTTTTACCAGAAACGAAGGGGAAAGCGCTAAGTGACTAAAATAGGACTTTCCGAATAATTCGATGGATAAAATTTTAAATATTCCCATTAAATAAATTAGACTTGGCGCTAAACCAAAATGGGGGTATCTTTGTTATTAAAACCATTTTTCTGAAGCCTTTTTAATTGGGAGTCAGAATGGCGAAGCCATGAAGAAAAACAATTAAATTTATTCTTCAATAAATAATGTAGTTTAATGAATCATAAAGAAAAACAAATTGCTATAATAGGTTTGGGTTATGTAGGCCTTCCATTAGCCATTGAGTTTGGTAAAAAATACCAAGTTTTAGGTTTTGATATCAATAAAAGTCGTATTGAAGAATTGAATGCGGGTAAAGATCGGACTAATGAAGCTGATCTTGATGGAATGTCTTTTTCTATGAATTTATCAAAGCAAAAAACGCTAGGACTTAAATTTTCTCATAATGTAGAAGATTTAAAATCTTGTAACGTGTTTATTGTGACAGTTCCAACTCCCATTGATCAGTTCAAAGCACCAGATTTAACTCCGTTGCTTAAGGCATCAGAAATGATAGGGGGTATTCTAAAGAAAGATGATATTGTCATATATGAGTCAACTGTTTATCCTGGTTGTACAGAGGAAGATTGTGTTCCTGTTTTAGAAAAAAAATCGGGATTGAAATTCAATACTGATTTTTATTGTGGGTATTCACCTGAAAGAATTAATCCGGGTGATAAGGTGAATACATTGACGAAAATTAAAAAGGTTACCTCTGGCTCGACTCCAGAAATTGCTGAAACAGTTGATCAATTATATAAAAGTATCATTGAAGCTGGAACTCATAAAGCCCCAAGTCTTAAAGTTGCAGAGGCATCAAAGGCTATAGAAAATGCACAGAGGGATGTTAATATTTCATTTGTTAACGAATTAGCATTGATTTTTGATCGCATGGGTATTGATACCCATGACGTTCTAGACGCAGCGGGAACAAAATGGAATTTTTTAAAGTACAAACCGGGTCTTGTGGGGGGGCATTGTATTGGTGTTGACCCTTATTACCTTGCTCACAAGGCAGAAAGTTTAGGTTATCATCCTCAAGTAATTTTATCAGGGAGAAGGGTTAATGATACCATGGGGATGTTTGTTGCTAATAAGTTAGTTAAGCTCTTAATTTCTAAAAACCATGTGATTTCAAAATCAAAGGTCTTGGTTTTAGGTATAACATTTAAAGAGGATTGTCCAGATATTCGCAATTCCAAAGTCATTGATATCGTAAGGGAATTGCAACAGTTTAATATAACAGTGGAGGTATTTGATCCACATGCTGATAAACATGAGGTTTCAGAGGAATATAGCTTAAAATTAATTGATAAAATAAGCGAATCTTATGATGGAATTGTATTAGCGGTTTCTCATAAAGAATTTTCAGAACTCGATTTAGAAAAATTAAAATCTTCTAGCTCATCTGTTATATTCGATACAAAAGCATTTTTAGATCGATCATTAATTGACGCAAGACTTTAATACTATGCATATAGATATGGTAGACCTTAAAGGTCAATACAATAAAATAAAACCTGAAATTGATCAAGCGATTATTTCGTGTATTGAAAGTACATCTTTTATTAACGGGCCAGCAGTTAAAGAATTTCAACATAATTTAGAAGAGTATTTAAATGTAAAGCATGTCATTCCTTGTGCAAATGGAACAGACTCATTACAAATTGCTATGATGGCTTTAGGTTTAAAAGCAGGGGACGAGGTTATATGTCCTGCTTTTACTTATGTTGCAACCGCAGAAGTAATCGGATTGTTGGGTTTAACTCCAGTGATGGTAGATGTAGATCCTTATACTTTTAATATTACTCCACTTGAAATAGAAAAAGCAATAACTTCTAAAACAAAAGCAATTGTACCGGTGCATCTTTATGGTCAATCTTGTGATATGGAACCAATAATGCAATTAGCAACAAAGCATAACCTTTATGTTATTGAAGATAATGCACAAGCCATAGGAGCTGATTATACTTTTTCTGATGGTAAAGTGGCAAAAACGGGGACAATTGGTCATATTGGCAGCACTTCATTTTTCCCGTCAAAAAATTTAGGGTGTTTTGGAGACGGTGGTGCATTAATGACAAATGACGATGAATTAGCAATCAAAATTAGAATGATTGCTAACCATGGTCAAGAAAAAAAATACCATCATAAAGTTTTAGGATGCAACTCTAGGCTTGATACTATTCAAGCAGCAATTTTAAATATTAAATTGAAGTACCTAGACTCCTATAGTCGTTCTCGTAGCCAGATGGCCTCTTTTTATGATTCTGCTTTTGGTAATATAGATCAATTAGAGATTCCCGAACGACAATTCAACAGCTCTCATGTATTTCATCAGTATACTTTAAAAGTTAAAAACGGTAGGAGAGATGAATTGCAAAAACATTTATCTCAGAAAGGTATACCAAGTATGATATATTACCCGCTCCCACTGTATAAACAAGAAGCTTTTCAACAATATGTTTCAGCTGAATTTAGATTATCAACTTCTGAGACCTTATGTGAACAAGTATTATCATTACCAATTCATACTGAGATTAATATGGACCATATGGACTATATTATAAGTAGTGTTCAATCTTTTTTTAGTAAATAATTATGCCAAATTTTTTCGTGCATGAAACAGCCATTTTAGATGATGGATGCATTGTCGGAGATGGAACTAAAGTTTGGCATTTTAGCCATATTATGACTAATTGTACTATAGGAGAGAATTGTAATATTGGTCAAAATGTAGTCATTTCTCCCGAAGTAGTTTTAGGAAATAATGTTAAGGTTCAAAACAATGTATCAATTTATACTGGTGTTACCTGTGGAGACGATGTGTTTTTAGGGCCTTCTATGGTATTCACTAACGTAATAAATCCTAGATCTGCCATAAATAGACGTGATCAATACTCTAAAACACATGTTGGAAAAGGGGCGAGTATTGGTGCGAATGCGACTATTGTTTGTGGGCATGATATCGGAAAATATGCGTTTGTAGGTGCGGGTGCCGTAGTAACCAAAACAATTCCCGATTATGCCTTAGTTGTGGGTAATCCCGCAAAACAGATCGGATGGGTAGGTGAGTACGGACACAGATTGAACTTTGATGCAAGCGGACTGGCTGTTTGCGAAGAAAGCCTGCAGGTCTACAAACTCGAAAATGGAACCGTGAGCAGGATTAAATAACGGGCCCCGGCAGACCAAGGGTTTTACCTGACCCTTTGATAAAAATTGTTCGATTTAAAATATTCTCATTCTTTATGAACACTACGATACCATTTAATAAGCCCTATTTAACGTCAAAAGAAATAGGATATATCATTGATGCAGTAAACTCAGGTAAAATTTCAGGCAATGGAATGTTTACCAAAAAATGCCAGTCTTTTTTTGAAGAAAAATATGGTTTTAAAAAGGCTTTGTTGACGTCATCGTGTACGGACGCCTTAGAAATGGCAGCAATCTTAGCCGATATAAAAGAGGGTGATGAGGTTATCATACCATCATATACCTTTGTATCTACGGCTCTTGCGTTTATCAGACAGAACGCAAAAATCGTGTTTATAGATAGTGAAGATTCAACGCCTAATATCGATGTTTCCAAAATAGAGGCCTTAATAACCCCCAAAACGAGAGCAATTGTTCCGGTACACTATGCCGGGGTTGCCTGCGATATGGATGTTATTATGGAGATTGCCCAAAAGCACAACCTCATTGTCATAGAAGACGCAGCACAGGCAATTGATTCCCTTTATAAAGGCAAAGCATTGGGGAGTATCGGGCACCTGGCAGCATTTTCTTTTCATGAGACCAAAAACATTATTTCAGGCGAAGGAGGAATGCTCACAATTAATGACCCGCGTTTAATTGATAGAGCTGAGATTATTTGGGAAAAAGGAACCAACAGGGCCTCCTTTTTCAGAGGTGAAGTAAATAAGTATGGTTGGGTAGATACCGGAAGTTCATTTCTTCCTTCTGAAATTACAGCTGCGTTTTTATTGGCACAATTGGAAGAGCTCAATAATATCCAGATGAAAAGGATTAAGATTTGGGAAACCTATTACAATGGGTTAAAAGAGTGGGGAGCAAAAAACAATGTGAGAATGCCGTTCATCCCTTCCTATGCAACAAACAATGCACACATGTTCTATCTTGTATGTAAAGACCTTGAGCAACGTACACGGATTATCAATAATCTTAAGAATGATAACATACTGGCGGTATTTCATTATTTAAGTCTTCACGACAGTGATTTCTTCAAGAACAAACATGATGGCAGGATGTTGCCGTATTCCGATTATTATTCGGATTGTTTGGTTCGGTTACCGTTTTATCATGAATTAAGCGATACCGATCTGCAACGAATTATAAAAGGAATTATAAATGCGTAAAAAAGTTTTGGCTGAAAAGCATTAATTTTTCAGTAATTATGAGACAGCTGTAATCATACGGCTGTCGTCTTTTAGATAATTATTTAATGGTATACTCATAAAAGTATCAGGATATGTCAAAAATAAAATTTGCAGTTATTGGTTGCGGTCACATTGGTAAACGACACGCAGAAATGATAAGTAGAAACAATGAATCGGAATTGGTAGCTTTGATCGATGTTAAAGAGAAATCGGCATTGGGAATTGAAAAATACAACGTTCCGTTCTTTAAGAACCTTGATGAATTCTTTGAGTCAGGGATCGAATGTGATGTAGTTAATATAGCTTCTCCGAATGGTTTTCACGCGCCCCAATCCCTTCAATGCCTTGAGCAGCGCAAACATATTGTGGTTGAGAAACCAATGGCGTTAAGTAAAAATGATGCCGAAAAGGTTATTTTCAAAGCACTCCATGTACATAAGCATCTTTTTGCCGTAATGCAAAACCGCTACTCTCCTCCCTCTGAATGGATCAAGGAATTGATAGAGTCGGGTAGATTAGGAAAGGTTTATATGGTTCAGTTAAACTGCTATTGGAATAGGGATGACCGTTATTATAAAAAAGAAAGCTGGCATGGAAAAAAAGATTTGGACGGAGGAACATTATTCACTCAGTTTTCACATTTTCTCGATATCATGTATTGGCTGTTTGGCGATATTCAGAATATTCAAGCAAAGTTCAATGATTTCAATCATACTGATTTAACTGATTTTGAAGACAGCGGTTTTATAAGTTTTGATTTTGTGAATGGTGGAATGGGATCCTTAAATTATTCTACATCTGTATGGAACCAGAATCTGGAAAGCAGTATGACCATTATTGCTGAGCACGGAAGCGTTAAAATAGGTGGGCAGTATATGAACGAGGTGGAGTATTGTCATGTCAAAGATTATGAAATGCCGGTTTTAGCTCCGACCAATCCGGGAAATGATTATGGTGCATACAAAGGTTCTGCCGCCAATCATCATTATGTAATTGAAAATGTTGTTGATGTATTGAAAGGACGTGCTCCTATTACCACAAATGCCCTTGAAGGATTAAAAGTAGTTGATATAATTGAAAAGATATACGCTTTAAAATAAAGTATCTAATAAATAAATGAAGATTCTGATAACAGGTATAGGTGGTTTTTTAGGGAGTAATTTAGTTGACAGATTAAAGGATTATGAATTATACGGACTGGCAAGAAAGGCAGACGTTGTAAAAGGTGTTAGAACGTTTTCTTCAGATCAGCTTTCGGAAATTGAGTTTCAACCTGATGTTATCATAATGTGTCATGCAGCGGTTTCTTCAGGCGCTATAAGCGTAACAACAGATTCATTATATGAGGTGAATGTTTCTCTCACAGAAAGGATCATCCGGAAATTCCCGCATTCGTTCATTATTTACATTTCAACGTGTTCGGTATATGAACGGACACAGGTTGCTATTTCGGAACAATCGGCCGTTGAGGCTCAATCGGATTACGCATTTTCAAAACTCTGGGCAGAAAGAATAGTGCTCCAGTCTAATCAGTCAACAATCCTGAGGATCTCATCATTGTATGGTACCGGAATGAAAGAAAACACACTGATCCCGAATTATATCAATAGTGCTCTGAATACAAATGCTATTGAAGTCTGGGGAAAAGGAACCCGAAAACAGAACTATGTTCATGTCGAGGATGTGGTTAATTGTGTGCTGCATATTATTTCAAACAGAGAATCGGTTATTCATAGAGTATTGCTAGGAGTTGCGGAGCGCCAATATTCCAATATAGAAGTAGCAGAGGCAATTGCTGCATTGACAGGTGCCGAAATCAGGTTTGTAAAAGAAGATTCTTCACCTTCATCAGTGTATGACAATACGGATACACGCAAATTGATTAGCTGGCAACCGAAGATGAATCTTAAAGTAGAATTAGAAAAATATATTGAATGGAAAAAACTAAAATAATTGTTACAGGAATAGGGGGAAATGTAGGACAGGGTATTCTCCGGAATATAAGAGATTCTTTTCCTGATCTCTACTTAATAGGTTTGGATATAGCCGACTTTACTTCCGGGAATTATCTCTGTAATTGCACATATAAAGTGCCCAATGCTGTTGATCAGAATTTTATTCCTGCCATTCAGCAGATAATTGATCATGAAAAAGGTGTTGATCTGATTATTCCTTCTACTGATTATGAGGTTTATTATCTTTCGTTGAATAAAAATCTTATTTCGGCTCCGGTCGCAGCAAGTGATGCCAATATCACTAAAATTTATCTGGATAAATATGAATCCTTCCTGCATCATCATAAAGAAGGTATTCCTTTTGCCCAATCATGGCTTCCTTCAGAGTATGATTTTTCGCAGACTGAAATAATTGCAAAGCCTAGGGAAGGAAGAGGTTCAAGAGGGATTTTACTTAATCCTCCTTCCCCGAAAGATCTTTCGGATGACTATTTGATTCAATCTCTCGTAAAGGGAAAGGAAATTACCTCGGCGGTTTATGTAACCCGGAATAATGAGGTTCATGGGATTTTTACAATGGAAAGAAAGCTGGTAAATGGTACCACATCTCAAGCAAAAGTTGTTTTTGAATATGATGAAAAAGTAAAAATGATCGTTGACAGGATGGTGGCTTTCGGAGGGCTAAAAGGAAGCTTTAATGTACAATCCATTGTAAATGAAAATGGAGATGTTATTCCATTCGAAATTAACTGCCGCATTTCAGGAACTAATTCAATCCGTCATAATCTGGGTTTCCAAGATGTTAAATATACCATTCAGGAGCTTCTGTTGGAAATTAATCCTGACCAACCCCGTCCTATTCCAGGCGTTGCTACCCGAATTTTGCTGGATGTTGTATATCCGAACATGAAAGACGAGAATAGTGATAGTACCAGAAATGTTGAACATATAATCTATTAGAATGATTAAATATATCTTTTTTGACGTTTCGGGTACTTTATTAGGTAAGCCTAGTTTATGGAATAATATAAATGAGGTATTAAAAGAGTTTGGCCACTCCAAATCACTTCAGGAAATAAAATATAAACATAAGTTGTTGTCGGAAGTTATCCATTTCCCGGATCGTACAGATGCGGAATTTTACACGAAGTTTAATTCAGAATTTTTACGGTTATTGGGAATTATCCCAGATGAATTGCTTGTAAATGCAATGTTTAAAAAGTGTACATATCTTCCATGGGAAAAATATGATGATACAGATGTATTAAGTCAATTGACGGTACCCTTGGGTATTGTTTCCAACTTTAACACAACACTTGGTGATAAATTGAATGCGTTTTTTGGCCCGGTTTTCTCACATATAATAGTTTCGGAAACGGAAGGAGTTGCCAAGCCCGATCCTGAGTTTTATCAAAGAGCCATTGATAAAGTAAAACTTACCCCGGAGGAAATCTTGTACATTGGAGACTCTATCCGGTTAGATCTTGAACCGGCTATGAGGTTAGGAATAAAAAGTGTTTTGATCGACAGGGATAATTTTTATCCGGAGAGTCATCTTCGGATAAAACATTTATCGGAAATCAAATCGTTTCTTTAATCTACCACAAATGAATTCGAAAAGCCTAAATAATCTGTCTTTTTTGCACCTGTGTACTGCCCAAAAGTATGATAGCCCGTTCGTACTTGCCAGTGATTTTATTTTTGAAAGAGCTTTTCCGGGAAGAAATATTTTTTTTCTGATTTCGTATGGTAAATCTGATTATCAATATACCGATTCAAAATTTATAACAAAGTATACTGAAGAGGAGGCCGGAGCAATTTTACCGGATATGCTGAAGCAATACGATGTTGTAATTTTGCACGGATTAAACGGGTTTTATTCAAAACTTGTACTAGGGTCGGAGGATCCCCGGAAGTTTTTATGGATTTTTTGGGGAGCAGAAGTATACAATAATCCGTTGCTTAATAAAGAGAATATTCTCGGTGAAAAAACACAGAAGTTAGCATCCAACAGAAATGAAATTTCTATACGAAGGATCAAACAACTGGTCCGAAAATATCTTATCCCGCTACCTCAGTTTAAATTGATCAAAGCAGCTGCGTCACTCATTATATATGTGGCAGCAACATATGAGGAGGATTATCTGAACCTTAAATCAAAGCAGGTTGCTCATCCTGATAGTCAATTCTTGTTTTTTACTTACTTTCCTCCTGAATTTGTTTTTAAGGACATTTCTGAATCAACCGTAAAAGGTGAGAATATTCTTCTGGGAAATTCTGCTACTCCTGAAAATAACCATGTGGAAGCGCTGAATATTCTAAAATCATTCACTTCTAAAACACGAAAGATAATTACTGTACTGAGCTATGGAGATGAAATATATGGGAAGAAGATTCTGAAGAAAGGACGTGAGTTGTTTCCCGAAGAGTTTGAGCCGGTAATGGTGTTCATGCCCATGGATAAGTACATGGAAATTTTAAAGAGTTGCAGCGTTGCCATAATGAATCATTACCGTCAGCAAGGAATCGGGAATATATACAGCTTGTTGTTAATGGGCACCAAAGTTTTTTTGAACGAACGAAATACTATGTTTCATTATCTCAAAAGAATAGGCTGTTACGTGTATTCTGTTACAGAAATCAATAGCAGTAATATGGATGCAATGCTACGTCCTCTCACTCAACATGAAGCGGATCATAATAAAAAAATATTAAAGATGGAGTTAGCTGCTGACCGACTAGTCCAACATTTGCAAAGCTATTTTGAGAAAAACTTCCTTGTGAATTAATTCGATGTTTCAAAAGTTACTAAAATATTCAATTGGAGGATGGGCTGCAGCTTTGATATCCTTTGTTTCTACTCCGATAATCAGTAATCTCATTTTACCGGACGAAATGGGCAAATCTGCATTCATTCTGCTGGTATATAATTTTATGTTACAGATTGCTCTCTTGGGTATAGATCAGAGTTACGTTCGGGAGTACTACAGTACAAAAGAAAGTAACCGAGTTGAGTTATTAAAAAAAAGTGCTGTGTTGCCATTGATGTTAAGTCTTTTGTTGGCAGCCGCTTTTATTCTTTTTCGCACATCTATCACTCATTATCTCACAGGAAATGACAATGTTCAGGTTTCAATACTTTTAGGTACTATTACCATTGTGGCAACAGTCGAGCGTTTTACTACACTTAGTATCCGGATGGCGCAAAATGCGATATTGTTTTCATTGATTAAAATACTAAACTCGATCACGGTTTTTGTGATTACGCTGCTTTATGCCCTATACATTGATGCCAGCATGCTTGCCATTGTGTATGGTAATCTGGGAGGGCTTTTGATAAGTGTTATACTAGTAATAATTATTGATGGAAAAGTGTGGATCACAACGCCTAAAGTTGCCGATATTGATGTAAAATTATTGATCAGGTATGGTCTGCCTTTTATTCCGACGTTTATTATCGGATGGGTGTTTGAAGCAATTGACCGTGTTGCGTTAAAGGAATATTCAACCTATAGTGAACTGGGATTATACTCGGCTGCATTACGTATCGTAGCTATATTAACGATGTTGCAAACCACTTTTTCAATGTTCTGGACCCCAGTAGCCTACGAGGCATTCGAAAAGAATACTGATGAGGCAAAAGAAATGTTCAGTAAGATATTTCAAAGTTTGAGCGCAATTTTTTTTCTGTGCGGGTTGTTCGTCATTGCAATTAAAGAGGTAATCATTCAATTCTTTGCATCGACATACTATGAGGCGGCTTTTGTAGTTCCTTTCCTAATATTTATACCATTATTGTATACTCTTTCTGAGATAACGGTTGTGGGAATTAACTTTAAAAAGAAAACCTACTTACATGTGGTTATTTCAATTACATGTGCTATTTTCTGTTCTGCCGTTGTATGGCATACCGTTCCGCTGTTCGGAGCCAGAGGGGCGGCTTTAGGGATAGCGGTTACTTATATCCTCTTTTTTTACCTTCGTACTTACTTTTCATGGAAGTTGTTTCCAGTGAACTTTAAGATGCTCCGTTTCAATATTACATTAGCTGTTGTTTTTATTAATGCAATTGTAAATACACTGTATTCAGGTGCAACTATATGGGTGGCAGGAACAAATTTTCTTTCGAGCCTTTATATAATATTATTCTACAAAGAAGAATTTCGCTTCCTGATAATTTATGGAATGAATTTTCTGACTAACAGAAAAGCTACAGTTTAATAATTCATGAAGATTACGTTACTCATCAATAATTTGCTTAATTAAAAAATATACGAAGTGAAAATTTGTACTATAATAGGCGCTAGGCCTCAATTCATCAAAGCAGCAGTAGTGTCGAGAGCCATTAGAGAAAATAGTAATGTTTCAGAAATATTGGTTCATACTGGGCAACATTTTGATGCTAATATGTCTGATGTATTCTTCGAGGAATTAGATATTAAGAAACCTGATTTTCATTTAAAGATTGGTGGTGGAACTCATGGACAAAATACTGGTAGAATGTTGGAGTCCATAGAAAAAGTGTTGAGGGAGGAAAAACCTGACAGTGTTCTAGTCTATGGAGATACTGATTCTACTTTAGCAGGTGCATTAGCCGCGGTTAAGTTGCATATCCCTATTGCACATGTTGAAGCAGGACTGCGTTCTTTTAATAAAACTATGCCTGAGGAAATAAATAGACTGCTTACAGATCATGTATCCGATATATTATTCACTCCAACTATAACGGCAGTAGAAAATTTAAGGAATGAAGGTTTCGATGAAAAAAAAATATATCAAGTAGGCGACGTAATGTATGATGCTACTTTATACTATAAAAACAGTGCTAAAAAGCCTAGTTCAATTGGAAATATTGATAACTCTTACATATTGTGTACAATACATAGAGCTGAAAATACAAATGACTTAACACGGCTTTCTAATATTGTGAATGCACTAAATGAAATTGCAAATGATAGAAAAGTTATCCTCCCAATTCATCCACGCACCGCCCAAATTATTAAGCAATCTTCACAAATTCATTTACATCCTAATATTTTAATTATTGAACCAGTTGGATTTTTGGAGATGCATTGGTTATTACAGCATTGTTCAATTGTTATGACGGATAGTGGTGGAGTACAGAAAGAAGCCTTCTTTCATGGGAAACCTTGCGTTACGCTAAGAGATGAGACAGAGTGGATAGAATTAGTAAATGCTGGATTTAATATCATTTCTCCGCCGATGAATGCAAATATTTTAGTAGATGTAGAAAAAGCAATGAGTCTACAGGTTGATCAGACTTTAGATTTGTATGGAGATGGAACTACAGGCAAGAAAATAGTTGATATTATTTTGGAAAAGATTTAATACATGAAGGAGAACGATATTATTCATATTCCAAATTTGTCATTGGGTAACACCAAATCAGTAATTAATATGATTAATCGTATTGGTGGTAAGGTGACTATTGCAAACTCCCCAGAAGAATTGATGGAGGCAAAAAAAATTATTTTGCCAGGGGTAGGTTCTTTTGATGCTGGAATGAGAGAATTACAGGATGGTGGTTGGGTAGTTGCACTTAATAAATTAGTTATTGAACAACATGTGCCAATATTGGGGATTTGTTTAGGTATGCAGTTTTTCTTTAACAGAAGTGAGGAAGGTTCCGAAAGTGGATTAGGTTGGATTAATGGACATTTAAAGAAATTTGTATCAGAGGGTAATAATCCGATAAAAATCCCTCATATGGGCTGGAATGCGGTAAATATTTTAAGAAAAGATGGTCTAATTCCTTCTGAAGTAAATGAAGAAGTTCGGTATTATTTTGTTCATTCTTATCATGCTATTTGTGAAAATAAGGAAGATTTAGTAGCTACAACTTTTCATGGTTCCGATGTTACTGCTGCGGTTCAGAAAAATAATATTTATGGAGCGCAATTTCATCCAGAAAAAAGCCATCGATTTGGTATGGATATATTAAGAAATTATTTAAAAGTATAAATGTTAAAACACAGACTTATACCTTCTTTACTTTTAAAGAATGGAGGCTTGGTAAAAACCACAAAATTTGCAAATCCCAAATATGTTGGTGACCCTATTAATGCTATTCGTGTATTTAACACGAAAGAGGTCGACGAACTTATGGTCGTAGATATTGAAGCAAGTAGACTAAATAAAGAGCCGAACTATTCTTTGATTGAGCAATTTGCTGGAGAATGTTTCATGCCTTTAAGTTATGGTGGTGGGATTCGTACTGTAGAGCAAGCATCAAGGATATTTAAGTTAGGGGTAGAAAAAGTATCTATTCAAACCGCTGCTATGGAGGATTTAGATTTAGTGAGAAAGTTATCCGATAGATTCGGAAGTCAAAGTGTGGTGGTTTCTGTGGATGTAAAAAGAGACTGGTTGCAAAGACCGCATTTGTATAATTCATCCACAGGGAAAAATAACAGTTTGAATTGGCTTAGTTTTACGAAACAAGCAGTTGAGGCAGGCGCTGGAGAAATTCTATTGAATGCTGTAGATAAAGATGGAACACTATCTGGTCCGGATTTAAATTTAATTCAATTAGCAAGTAAAGAAATAAGTGCACCATTAATTGCAATAGGAGGCATCAGTAGCCTTCAAGATATTAAATCTGCAGTTAACGCAGGAGCAAGTGCTGTTGCTGCAGGAGCATTTTTTGTTTTTCATGGACCTCACAAGGCTGTACTCATTACTTATCCTCAATATCAAGAATTGGAGTCACTTTTTAAAAGCGAATAATTATGAATAAAGAATATCAAATTTGCGTCAATTGTGTAATGGATACATCTGACCCTGACATTATTTTTGATGAGAAAGGAGTTTGTAACCACTGTCATACTAGAGAAAATGAAATTAAAAATAAAGTATTCTCTGGGTCAAATGGAAAAAAAAGACTAGATGAAATAGTTGCTGAAATAAAAAAAGAAAATGTAAAAAATCAATACGATTGTGTCATCGGTGTAAGCGGTGGAGTAGATAGTACGTATGTTGCTTATAAGGTAAAAGAATTAGGTCTTAGGCCTTTGGCGGTCCACTTAGACAATGGTTGGGATTCAGAATTAGCCATTAAAAATGTTGAGAATATTTGCCGTAGATTGGATATAGATTTGCATACAATTGTGTTAGATTGGAACGAATTTAGAGATTTGCAATTAGCCTTTCTTAAGGCATCTACTCCAGATTCTGAGATACCAAGCGATCATGCAATTGTAGTGTCAATGTTGAGAACCGCAAAAATGATTGGAGTTAATCACATTATAACAGGATATAATGTTAGAACAGAGACACATTTGCCCAAAGAATGGTCACAGGGTCATTTTGATTGGGGGTATATAAAAAATATTCATAAGCAATTTGGAAAAGTAAAACTAGACACATTCCCTCATTTAAATATTTTCCATTTTTTATTTCCACCGTACAGCAGAAAATTCGTAAATATTTTAAACTACATAGATTATTCAAAAAAAGAAGCCATGCCTATTTTAGAGAAAGAGATAGGATGGAAGTATTATGGTGGGAAGCATTATGAGTCAATATACACAAGGTGGTTCCAAGGTTTTTGGTTGCCTACAAAATTTGGATATGATAAAAGAAGATCACATTTATCTAGTCTGATTTGTGGGGGAGAAATTACCCGTAATGAAGCATTGGAAGAACTTAAAACAGCGACCTATCCAAAAGAATTACAAGAAGAAGACACAGCTTATGTATTAAAAAAGTTTGATCTTTCTCAAGAAGAATTTGATCAAATTTTAAATGCTCCTAGAAAATCTTATTGGGATTATAATCCTTATGGTAGAATTTATCGAACCCCATTTTATGGTTTCTTGAGAAAGATTTATCGTTCTATAAAAAATAAGTAACCTGAAAATGAAAAAGGTAGTAATGCTTGCCACATATTTTCCTCCGGCCGGAGGAGTAGCAACCTTTAGGATTACAAAATTCGTCAAATTTATCCATAGATTTAATTGGGATCCTATCGTATTAACCGTTAAGGAAGATTATTATGTTGAAAGTAAATTTGTTATAGATCACAGTTTACTCAAAGATATTCCTACTGATTTAAAAATATATAGAACAGATATTGGAGCGAAGTCTTGGTTTTTTAAAAGCTTACTTAACGGTTTGCCTACTAGGTGGCTAAAAAAGCTATTTAGTGTAATTAAACAAATTATTAAATTAGAAAATCCTGATTTGTTATTTGCTACAGGGGATCCTTTTTTCCCATTATTAGTGGGGCCTTTTGCAAAGAAATTTTTTGGATTAAAGTATGTTGTTGATTTTAGAGATCCATGGAAATTAGCAATAATTGATCATAAGCCAGTGGGTTTAAAAGGTAGGATTTTTCAGCCCATAAATAATTTTCTAGAGCCAATTGTAGTAAACAGTGCTTCAAGAATTATTGTTGTGTCTGAGAAAATGGCTGAGCAATACAGAGAGGCATATCCTAAACGGAAAGCAAGCGATTTTGTAGTTATACCCAATGGCTATGATCCGGATGATTATGACTCAGTAGCTATAAAAGAACAAGAAAAATTTACCATTATTTATGCTGGTAAATTTTTAAGTGGACAATCTTTTAGGAACCCTTCCTATTTTTTAGAGTCATTGAAGCTTCTAAAGGAAAAGGGTTTGAATTTGAAATTCACTTACGTAGGGGAAAAGAACCCTGAAATTGAAAAAATGGTTGATGAAATTGGTGTAGTAGATATGTTTGAATCAGTAGGAAGGAAATCTTACACAGATACAATTTCTTTAATGAAAGGCGCTGGGATATTATTATTAATTGGCAGTGGACAAGAAACAGAACAGACAGCAAAAATATTTGATTATCTAGGTTGTAAGCGTCCAATATTGGCATTAGCCTCAGAAAAAGGAGGTATAGCAGATGTAGTTAAGGATATTGAGAAAATATCTTTGATTGAAAATAAAGATCCTAATAGAATTGCCAACGTCATCGAAGAGTATTATCATACGCATTCGAATGAATTACTTGAGCGGGAAAATATTTCTGAATATTTAAGAGAAAACCTCACTATGAAGTTATCTGAAGTTTTTAATGAAGTTATTAGTGAGAATTAAATGAGAGCTATATTCAAATTGGTTCATAAATGTTATTTTCTTATAATTAGTATGGCTGCAATTCCATTGGCGATAGTATTTATCGTATTTGGATGGCTCTCAGTAGGATTTAATGCTTATGCAGAAGTTTCTATTGTTGTATCAAGAATACCTTTTCTCATAGGCCAAAGAGTGCGATATTTCTATTATAAAGCAACATTGAAAAGTTTGGGTCATGATGTAATTTTTAAGTATGGCACATTTTGCCAATACAGAAATGTTATAATTGGGAATAGAATCATATTTGGGTATTTTAATACGATAGGTGAAGTTAACATAGGAGACGACATCGTAATAGGCGGATATGTTAATTTTATTAGTGGTACTACGCAGCATTCATTTGAAAACCCGGAATTAAAAATAGTGGATCAAGATGCTAAGGGTAGACGTGTCATCTATATAGGCTCAGATGTATGGATTGGAAGTAATGCGGTTATTGCATCTGATGTAGGAACACGGTGCGTAATTGGTGCAGGGGCAGTTTTGGTAAAGCCAGCTGAAAGTTATGGAGTCTATGGAGGTAACCCAGCTAAATTATTAAAGAAATTAAAGTTATTAGTTCAGTAAATTCAAAATTCTTAAAACTGTAAATGTTATTTAGATATTATTTAGTAAATCTTTTTTCATTCATTAAAAGATTTTTTGCATTCAATGCTAATATCTATAACTCAATAGTGTTTATACCCCTATTTACGGTATTAACAGGAACTATTTCTAAACATTCTTTAAAATTTATTCTACTATTTTCATTGGTAATTATTCTTTCAGGGAATATACAATCCTTTGTCCCGCTTGGCCCTTTTTTTATGCTTTTATTAGCAATACCAATGTTTAAAAAAGTAAAATTTGAACAGCTAATTCAAAAAACGTTTCCCTTTTTCATAATAGTTTCTTTTTACGGAATTTATCAAAAAATATTCGGGTACACTTCAATTGAAATTAATTGGATAATGTCAGGCCTTTCTTTTGCAGAAGAAAGAGCTTTTATTGCTTCTGATGATATAAGGCCATTCTCTACATTTGCTAGTATGCCTGAATTTACATTATTCATTTCTATTTATTTATATTATTTTAAATCAAAAGGTAAAACACTCTTGCTTTTGTTTTCTTTTGGTATGTTGTATTTAGCGGGCTCTAGAGGGGTTTTTATTTCAGTTGTAACAGCTTATTTTTTTGTTTTTATGCTTAAAAAATATCAGAAAAGGCATATTTGGATGTCTTTCTTTGCTTCTGCAGCTATTTTCTTTTCTTTAATATTCGTATTCCCATTATTTTTTGATACTACTGACTACAGTTCTAGAATGCTTGCTTATGGTACATTTAACGGTAGAATAGATTTATTGACAAGAATTTTAGAATTGACCAGCCCCTCCTCAATTTTTACTGGTGTAAATCTTTCTGACTTAAATATTGAAAATACCTTTGATAATATGTATTTCATGTTGGTAGCTAATTTTGGAATTGTAGGGGCTAGCTATTTTATTTTTTCTTTCTTTAATCACAAGATTGATAGAAAAAATTTCTATTTTTTTTCTATTTTTTTAGGATACGGATTTTATGCTGATATAATATTTAGTTATTATTTAATGTTTTTATTCTTCATAGCAATACACTCTTATAGTATTGATTTAAATGAAGAAAATATAAATCAATAAAAAATTATTAATGCTAAATTAGTGAATATAAAGAAGAAAATAGTAGTTATCGGTCAAACTCCTCCACCCTTTGGAGGACAAGCTTTAATGATTCAAGCACTATTGGATGGTCAATATGAAAATGCTGAACTTTTTCATGTACGATTAGACTTTTCCAAAAATTTTGATGACATGGGGAGTTTCAAGTTGTACAAAATTTGGGGCTTAATTAAAGCAATAATTCAAACATGGATTTACCGGTTTTATTATAATATAGAAGTTATTTATTATGGTCCTGCAGGTCCAAATAAAATTGCTATGTTAAGAGATCTTATACTTTTAGTAAGTACAAGATTCCTATTTCGTAAAACTATATTACATACTCATGCCGGAGGCACATCTAAACTTTATAAGGATTTAGGACCCTTACTTAAAACTCTTTATAGAATAGCATTTTTTGAACCTGATGCCTTAGTTACCCTTACTAGTTATAGCCATGGAGATGATGTCATTCTTCAGCCTAAAAAAGTTTTTGTTGTGCCCAATGGAATACCCGATAATTACCTAGATTACTCTAAATCACATACTCGTGAACCAAAAGATACCATTGATCTTTTATATGTGGGAGCTATGTACGAAGAGAGAGGAATTATAGAACTTATTGAATCTTTTAAAATCATTATTGATAATAAAGTAAATGCTAAACTTAAATTAATGGGTATTTTTATTTCAACTGAGTTTGAATTAAAAGTAAAAGAATTGATCAATAAATATAATCTAGATGATAAGGTCATTTTTACTGGATCGAAAATACATGATAATAAGTGGGAGATATTTTTCAACACAGATATATTTTGTTTTCCAACTTATGTGCCTTCTGAGACTTTTGGTATAGTTCTTATTGAGTCTATGCAATTTAAAATACCTATAGTTGCAACGAGATGGAATGGAATACCTTTTGTTGTTAATGATGGGAAAAATGGATTTATAGTAGAGCCTAAAAGCCCAAACGAAATGGCCATAAAGATTATAGAATTAGCTAAAAATGTCGAGCTTCGCGACAGTTTAGGACAAAATGGTAGAGAGAAGTTTTTGTCTGATTATTCAATGGCTAGATTTAGAAGTAATATGGATAAAGTATTTGGAGAAATATAAATTAGATTATTGGGTATGAAAATAGTAATTACAGGTGGATCTGGATTTATTGGGTCTAATTTTATTGATTTGTTATTAAGTAATAACATTAACAATATTATTAATATCGATAAACAAAAGCCGTACAATCAAAAACACGAAAAATTTTGGATAAATGCCAATATTTTAGAGACGGAAAAATTGCTGACAATTTTTGGTGAGTATAAGCCAAGTCATGTTATTCATTTAGCGGCAAGAACGGATACTGCAAGTGAGAACCTTGAAGATTATTTTGATAACACAGAAGGGACAAAAAGTGTTGTTTCAGTTATAGAAAAAACAGACTCAGTTATTTATTCTATTATTACGTCTACTCAGTATGTTTACAAATCAAATAGTGAGATGTTTCCAGAGTCTGATGATCATTACAAACCTCATACAGCATATGGCTTTAGTAAAAAAATAACGGAGGAATATGTGAGAAAATCCCAAATGAAGTCAGCATGGACGATTATAAGACCCACAAATGTATGGGGGCCATGGCATATGAGGTATCCGAACGAACTGTGGAAAATTATAGATAAAGGCTTGTATTTTCATCCTGGTCAGGAGGATCCAATTAAATCGTACGCATACGTAAAAAACGTAACACATCAAATTCTTATGATGTTAAATGCCCCTATACATGAGGTAGACAAACAAGTGTATTATGTTGGAGACAATTCAATGAATTCTAAAAAATGGTTAAATGCGTTTTCAGTTGAATTAACAGGGCAGAATATTAAGATAATGCCGAGAATATTTATTTATGGACTGTCTATTATTGGTTCTTGTTTAAATTTGATTGGAATTCGATTCCCATTGAATGTTTTAAGGTTTAAAAATATGATAGATAATTATGACACACCAATGGAAAAGACAATTGAAAAATTTGGGTTGTCACATCCGGATTTAGAGGTAAATGTTAAAGAAACAATCAGTTGGGTGAAAAATGATGGGAGATCTTTTTTCCCTTATTGGAATAACAAATCGAAATGAAAAAGTACTTTAACGTCTTTCTAGAATTCAATCACGCTCAAATAAAAAATTTAATTGAAGGTGCAATATCTACTAATGAACCAGGATACGTTTGTATTGTTGATGCAAATGTGCTCACCATTGCTCAGCAGAATTCCAACTATTGTTCTATTTTAAATGAGTCTTTAGTAAACAGTTGCGATGGAAGTTCTATCGCAACACTAGCTAATTTTGTTTATAAAAAAAATTATAAAGCGTGGAATGGTCCTGATATTTTTGAATATTATATAGAACAAAAATACAAACAATTATTGCTAGGGAGTACAGAAGAAATAGCAGCCCAAATAAACAATATTTTAAAAGAAAAAGGGCTCGATAATTCTCATATTGTCACATTGACGTTGCCTTTTGCAGCGGTAGAGGATTTCGACTATATCGAAATAGCAAAAAAAATTAATGAAATTAATCCGGATATTATTTGGGTTTCACTTGGTGCTCCAAAGCAAGAAATATTTATGAATAGGATTCGGCCTCTTTTATCCAGAGGAGTTATGTTTGGTATTGGCGCGGCATTTAATTTTTATATAGGAACAATTTCATTACCAAAGTTTAGTTTTTTTGGTTTGAGGTTTATTTGGGTAAGTAGAATATTTTCCGAGCCTCAAAAGCAGTTAAGAAGAATATTGCCATATATTGTACTTATCCCTAAATTATGGTGGAAGGAAAGGGCAAATTATAAAAAGGAATTAGTAAAGTGAATATGAAATTATTTCTAACTGGCGCTACAGGATTTGTTGGTACAAATTTGTCAAGTTTTCTTTCTGAAAATAATTATCATATTTCTTCTCAACGTTTTAGTCGATTTTATTTTGATAGTAATTTTGCAGAAAGTAATGCGATAATTCACCTAGCTGGCAAAGCTCATGATTTAAAGAAATCTGCTAATTCTGAGGAATATTACTTAGCAAATACGGATTTTAGCAAATTAGTTTTCGATTTATTTCTTCAATCTGATGCTAAAATTTTTATTACTCTGAGTTCGGTTAAAGCAGTTGCTGATGTAGTTAATGGAGAGTTAACAGAAGAGACTTCTCCCAATCCAATTACGCATTATGGTAAAAGTAAATTATTGGCTGAGCAATATATTTTATCTCAAGAGATACCTAAAGGGAAAAGAGTGTATATTCTAAGACCGTGTATGATTCATGGTAAAGGGAATAAGGGAAATTTAAACTTGTTATATAAATTAATTACATTAAGTGTTCCTTGGCCTTTGGGAGCATTTGAAAATAATCGTTCTTTCTGTAGCATCGATAATCTAATGTTCTTTGTCAAAGAATTATTAGAAAGAGAGGATATTCCTTCTGGCATTTATAATATTGCAGATGATGAAGCGCTCTCTACTAATGAGGTTATTTCTATTATAGCAAAATCCCAAAATAGAATTCCAATTATATGGAATATGCCTAAAAAATTAATTAATCTAATTGCTAAGTTTGGGGATGTTTTGAAGCTACCTCTTAATACAGAAAGGTTAATTAAATTAACGGAATCTTATGTCGTCAATAACAGTAAAATAAAAAAGGCATTAGGCAAGCCTTTACCAATTTCTGCGAAGGATGGCTTATTTAAAACATTTCAATCATTCAATAGCAAAAAAATATAAAATGAAAGTAGCTCTTATTACAGGAATTACCGGCCAAGATGGGTCATATTTAGCAGAATTATTATTAGAAAAAGGATACATAGTTCATGGTGTAAAACGCCGTGCTTCGTCATTTAATACACAACGCATTGACCATATATATCAAGACCAACATGAATCTCACATAAATTTTAAATTGCATTATGGGGATTTAACGGATTCGACTAATATTATTAGAATTATTCAAGAGGTTCAGCCGGATGAGATTTATAATTTGGGTGCAATGAGTCATGTAAAGGTTTCATTTGATTCTCCCGAATATGTGGCTAATGTTGATGGAATAGGCACCTTAAGAATTTTAGAGGCGGTTCGTATTTTAGGTTTGGAAAAAAAGACTCGGATTTATCAAGCATCAACTTCAGAGCTGTATGGTGGGTTAGCTGAAAATAAAAATAAAAATGGTTTGTATGATGAGCAATCCCCTTTTTATCCTCGTTCACCCTACGGAGTTGCTAAAATTTATGGATTTTGGATAACAAAAAACTATAGAGAAGCATATAATTTATTTGCTTGTAATGGAATTTTATTTAACCATGAATCCCCACGTAGAGGGGAGACATTTGTTACCCGCAAAATTACAATGGCAGCAGCAGCCATCGCTTTAGGACAACAAGACTGTTTATTTTTAGGCAACCTTGATGCTCAAAGAGATTGGGGACATTCTAAAGATTATGTTGAGGCAATGTGGCGAATTTTGCAGCAAGACGAACCAGAGGATTATGTCATTGCTATGGGGGTAACTACCTATGTTAGGGATTTCGTAAAAATGTCATTTGCTGAACTCGGGATTTTAATTGAATTTAGGGGTAATGGAGTTGATGAGAAAGGCTATGTTGTTTCTTGTAATAACCCTGAATATCAATTAGAAGTAGGAAAACTAGTTATATCTGTTGATCCAAGTTATTTCCGACCAACAGAAGTCGATTTATTAATAGGCGACCCTACCAAATCGAAAACGAAATTGGGTTGGGTTCCAAAATACAATTTGGCTAGTATGGTTAAAGAAATGGTGCAATCTGATCTTAATCGGATTCGTAAAAGTCAAATTTTAAAAGCTGCGGGTTATTAATGTGTAATCGTTTATTTGCCATTATTCTCTTGTTGATTTTATCTCCAGTATTTCTTGCTGTGGCTTTGGCTATACTCATAGAAGACGGATCACCTATATTCTTTAAACAAAAACGAGTAGGCATTAATTATACTTTCTTCAATATCTACAAGTTCAGAAGCATGAAGAAAAATACGCCAAATGTGGCGACTCATTTATTAGAAAATCCGGCCTCTTTTCTTTTGCGAATAGGAGGTTTGATACGCAAATTGAGTTTGGACGAATTACCTAACCTAATCAACATCATCAAAGGAGAAATGGTATTCGTGGGGCCCAGGCCGGCCTTGTATAACCAAGACGATTTAATGGCTTTACGGGTTGCAGCTGGGGTAGACAAATTGAAGCCAGGAATCACAGGCTGGGCGCAGATTAATGGACGAGATGAGATTTCGATAGAGGCAAAGGTTGCTCTAGAGAAAGAGTATTTAGAGAGAAAATCAGTTTGGTTTGATATAAGTATTGTTATGAAAACTTTTACTTCTGTGCTATTTAGCAAAGGAGTATCTCATTGAAATTTGATGTGGTTTAAACAAGAAAGCTCGTTGGATGGTGAGCTTTCTTGTTATTAAAGATTACCATTAAATAAAAATGTTTTCTTCATTATCGTTGTAGCATCGCTTATCCTAAATTTTAGTTAAATTTGCTTAACTATATACGTACCATAATACTTTAGTATGAAATTATTAAGTCGAATTCTTCTTACCCTTTCTTTTCTTGTACTAGTTCATGCTGCCTTCTCGCAAGCAAAACGTAAAGTGGAAGACTTAAGTGATGAAGAAATTGCTACCTTCTTCGAACGGGCACAATCCAGTGGCATGACAGAAGCTCAATTAGAAAAAGCGGCAAAAGCACAAGGTTACACCTCGGCAGATATTGCCAAGATGCGTAGCCGTTTGACGCAATTAGGGGATACTAAAACCAAGGGAAAGACGACTACTGAAAAAGGAAAAACTTCCTCTAAAAGGACGGTTTCAGGTAAGTTAAGTACGAAAAAAGGGGCAAAAAATGTAGATAATGAGGATACGGAAGATGTTGCAATGGAAGATGAGGAAATGCTTGATTCCACTAAACTTCCTAAGAAGGTTATTTATGGCGCAAATCTTTTTAATAACAAGAAATTAAATTTCGAACCTGATTTGCGCATCGCCACTCCAGTGAACTATATCTTAGGACCTGATGATGAGTTGAATATCGATATTTTTGGTGAAGTGATGGACAATTATACTGTCACGGTTAGTCCAGAAGGAACGGTGAAGATCTTAAACTTGAGCCCCATTTATGTCAATGGATTAACGGTAGAGGCAGCATCTGCTCGTATTGTGAGCCGATTAAGACAATTATACCAAGGATTAAATCGTCCAGGGAGTGGATCATCTGCTATTATTACACTAGGTAATGTACGTAGTATTAAAGTGACACTAGTAGGGGAAGTGGAGAACCCGGGTTCATACACCATCTCTTCTTTGGCCACCGTATTCAACGCATTGTATTTAGCGGGAGGACCTAATGAAAATGGATCTTATCGTAGCATTCGCGTAATTAGAAATAATAAAGTCATTCGAACGTTAGACTTATATGATTTCCTATTAAAGGCAGATCAAAAAGACAATATTCAATTAAAAGACCAGGATATCATTCGCGTAGGAGATTTTGATTCCCATGTGGAATTAGCGGGGGAAGTTAGACGCCCCATGGTTTTCGAGGCTGTAAAGGGGGAAACGCTAAAAGACATCCTTCGTTATGCTGGAGGCTTTACAGACAAGGCCTATACGTATTCGTTAAATGTGCGTAGAAATACGTCGCGCGAATTAAAGTTATTAAACATTACACAAGATGAGGTGGTTACTTTCCAGCCACAAAATGGAGATTCGATTTCAGTAGGTAAAATCATCGAACGTTATGAAAACCGCGTGACCGTAACTGGAGCGGTATTTAGACCAGGTGTTTTTGCGATCGAAAATGGGTTAACGACGGTGAAAGATTTGATTAAGCGCGCAGAAGGACCTCGTGAAAACGCCTTCTTGAATCGTGCTACGATTTCACGTAGAAAAGAGAATTACGATCCCGAGATGATTTCTTTCGATTTAGGAAAGGTATTGAGAGGTGAGCTTGCAGACATCGCTTTACACCGCGAGGATTCCTTAACAGTGTATTCACTCGATTCATTACGTGAAAACCAACGCGTGAGTATTTATGGGGAGGTGAACAAGCCGGGCATTTTTGAATTCCGCGCAGGAATGAAAGTAGCAGATTTAATTTTGTTAGCTAAGGGATTCAAGGAAGCAGCAAGTTTTGCGAAAATTGAATTATCTCGCCGCGTTATTACACATGGAAATGATGATGCGACCAAGGAGAAAATTCAAGTAAAGACTTTTGATATTGATGGTAGCTTAAATATAAGCAACGAAGCAAGTCAATTCGAAATTAAACCATTTGATATTATTTCGATTCGTCGATCACCTAATTATGAAGTACAGAGAAGTGTGACGATTGAAGGATTAGTCAATTTCCCAGGACGATATGCCATCCCGAAAGATGATCAGAAAATTTCTGATTTGATTTTTGAGGCGGGAGGTTTGAAGCCAGAAGGCTATTTAGATGGTGCTATCCTTTACCGTGATTCAACGGTAGTGGGGGTGAAACTTTCGGAAGTTTTGAAAAATCCGAATTCGAAAAACAACCTACACTTAATGGAGAATGACCGCTTAGTCATTCCTCGTGTATTAGAAACCGTGAAATTATCAGGAGGGGTGCAAAATCCTATCGCCATTGCTTACGTAGAAGGTTATTCTCTTCAGGACTATTTAGATGGAGCTGGCGGGTTTACGGATTATGCTGACAAGAAAAATGTTTATGTGAAGGCGCCTAATGGAATTTCTACTAAGCGTAGACGTGTTCTTTTCTTCCGCGTTAACCCTAAGGTGGTTCCTGGATCAGAAATTGTTGTTCCGGAATTCCCTACAAACATGAAGAAAGGATTAACGACGGCTGAAGTGATGGGATTAACGTCTGCCCTCGTTTCGCTTGCCTTGACATTAACTACACTAATCAGTAAGCTTTAATCTATCATTTCCATGCCTACATTAGAAAATAGTCAATCAGAAGATAACGGGGAAATTTCAATCAATTTTGGTGAGATATTCCGAACGCTAAAATCCTATCGCATCTTAATCGCATCTTGTGCTGTATTATTCGCAGCCTTAGGAGCTATTTATTCGTTGACACAACCCAATGAATATTCTTCGAATGCGAAGCTTTTACCGGAATTAGACTCTAAGTCTGGCGCTGCAGGCGGTATGGGGGGCTTAAAATCCCTAGCTGGATTAGCGGGAGTAGACTTAGGCGGGAGCTCTTCAGGTGCGGAGGCCATTCGTCCTGATTTATATCCTAACATTGTACAAAGTGCTCCTCTTTTGCAAGAAGTGTTGAAGGCAAAAATCTATAGTACGAAGCACAAGAAGTGGCAAACGGTTTTGGACTTCTTATCTGAAAAACAAGATACGGCACCGCTTGATTTAGGTGGAGATCCCTCAGATGACGATGAAGTTTCTGATGTAAAATTAGATAAGGTCCCTTCCTCTGCTCTTTCTGCAGATTTAATTAAATTAAATAAGAAAGAACAAGCGGCAATTAAAAAATTAAGAGCATCTGTCGTATTAGAGATCGATAAAAAATCTGGTGTGATTTCGTTAACGACTAAGTTAACTAATGCAGTAGCGGCGGCGAACATCACTTCCTTGATCCAACATTACTTAACGAAGTATGTGACAGATTACCGTACACAAAAGGCCAGACAAGAGCTTGCCTTTTTAGAGAAACGTTTAACGGAATCCAGAGCACGTTACGATCAAGCCTTGTTTACACTAAGTGCTTACCGCGATCAAAACATGAACTTGTTCTTGAACGTGGCGAAAGACCGAGAGAAGAAATTACAATATGAGGTAGACATGGCCTATAATTTGTACACGACGATTAGTGGACAATACGAAGAGTCAAAAGTTAAACTACACCGCGAGACGCCGGTATTTAAGGTCCTTGAACCGGCTCAAGTGGCGGTACAGAAGGATGGGCCTAAGCGTAGCTTGATAACGATCGGGTTTATGTTTGTGGGGGTGTTGTTGTCGTTGATTTATGTGTTTTTAAAGACAGTGAATTTGAAAGAATTACTAGGGTAATTCTTTCTAGATTAGAGATAAGAGAGTATAGAGAGGACACATATTTAGAGTGTATAGAGTATATAGAGAAAGAAAAAAAGCATAAAGCACAAAGAATAAAGTTGGTATCCCCTGCGGGGATGATTTATTCTAATGTTATAAAAGAAGAAGCTCGCGGATGGCGGGCTTTTTTTTTAGATGTAGTGATGTACTTTCTGAAAAAGGAGCTACTTAACTAACTCCTAATATAAATTAAATTGGTTTTAATGTCAGAAGCTTGCGTTGCTCCTATATTCGTATACATAAATACCCAATTAGTCTACTGAAATAATCCTATGGGCTCTGTAGTTTTAATTATACATGAAAAAAATTATAATTTTAAGTATGAACAAATCGGTAAAATTATTTTTGATTATGGCTTTTGCAATAAGCCTTAACTCATGTAAGCGTATCGAAGATGTATTTACGGAGTATTCTGGTGGTTTAGTATTGGATTCAGTTTCGGTGGTAAAAAGTCCTCAAGTGAAGATTCAAGTGAATTCTATTCCTAATGGGTACTTAGTTGCCAATACTGGGAAATTTCCTTATCAGGATTCTACTCAATTTGTGAAATATCGTTTTTATGCAAAGAATTTAGAGACAATTACCTCTTTTCAATTTAAAGTGGAGAATAGTATTTCAACTTTGAATGGACAGACGATTGACGATATTTTGATTCCTGCTACTGTAACCCAAGTAATTTTAATTGATAAAAATGGAGGAAGCAAATTTGTAAATTTGAAAATGAGTTCATTTAAATACCCTAATCCGAGTTTTACAAAATTAATATTAACTGTTAACCCATATCAAATTGCACCTTTAACCTCCTTAATTCAGTATAGCAGTGACCAGGACGTGAATTTTAAATATACAGTGATTGGTCAAGATGGAGAGGATTTTGTTAAATCAGGAGCAGGCACGGGTAAGGTAGGGGAGGAAAATGTTTTTGGGCTATATCCTCAACATGCTAATCAAGTTAGGTTTACTATTACGAATATAGAAGGGAACTCTAGAGATTCAATCATTGTCGTAAATACTGGGAAATTGCCTGATGGTGTGCCAGAAAGAGAAGACTTTAGATTAAATATGGCAACTACTGTGGAGGCAAAGACAAAATTTATACTGTGCTTTCCATATAAGACATTAAATGGGACTTTTGGTGGTCCCGCGAAGACTAGTTATCCAGTGATCATCGATAAGTTTGGGAAAATAAGAGGAATTTTAGAGGTACCTAATGTCCAGGATATGAAATTACTGCCTAATGGCCATTATCTACTGTATAAGAATGATGACTTTACATTTTCAGAGTTTGATTTAATGGGGAAATTTTATCACGGGATGAAGCCAGTGCATATTAATCACCACGATTTCGAGATGCTTCCTAATGGGAATGTGGTCTATACTGGGGAGGATGAGGATGTGAATGGGACTATAGAAGATAAACTCTATGAAGTAGACTATCAATCAGGGAAAATCATAAATCAACTAAACTTGTATGATTTATTAGATCCTTCCAGACCACAGTTGCCTTTTGCAAATAATAATGATTGGCTTCATATGAACAGTTTGACCTACGATCGGACCGACAACACAATTATTTTTACAGCGAGGAGTCAAAGCTTAACGGCTAAAGTGGATATGGTCAAAAAGAAGGTGGTTTGGATGATTTCAGATCCCACTCATTGGCAAGCCCCGTGGTCTGCTTATTTACTTAAACCATCCAGTAATTCATTTAATTATTCCTATGGACTTCACTCGGTCCGCCTGAATCCAGCTAATCACAATGCGATGATTGTTTTTGATAATGGGAACGAACGTAGTTACACAAATCCAATGTCATTGGCTGATTCGTATTCAAGATTAGTGGAATATACAGTGAACCCTTCGACTGGTCAGGTGTCTCAAACGTTTGAATTTGGAAAAAATACAGGGAATTATTGCTTTGCAATTTGTAGTGTGGACTATGTTACCCCGGATAATTTGTTCGTGAATTTTGGATGGAATATCAAAGACCAAAACGGAAAAAATGCCTTTATCGGGGGCATTTCAAGTGCTAGATTTATGGAAGTGGACCGTAGCGGCAAGGTGAATTTAGATATTGTCATGAAGAATTCAGATACACGTTTCCCTTTAAATGGACTTAGATCTTACCGCGCTCGCCCTTTTACCTTCTTTCCTTAATACCGTTTCCAAAATAATCAACACCCTCTTCTAATAAAATAAGCCTGATTGCGTAACTTGCAGACTCTAATTTTATGTCTAAGAAAGTCGCTATCATATTAATCAATTGGAACAGTTATGATCTCACAAGAGACACGCTGAATTCCTTGCAAAAAGTCTCTTATAAAGACTTGGATGTGATCGTGGTGGACAATGGTTCTTCTGATGGTTCAGGGGATAGGCTAGAAGTTGAGTTTTCAGAAGTGATTTTATTGAAATCAGCATCCAACACGGGATTCACGGGGGGTAATAATCTTGGGTTTCAGTATGCAATGGAACAAGGGTATACTTACGCGATGATGTTAAATAATGATGTGGAGGTAGAGTCAGATTTTGTAGAGCCTTTAGTATATGCTTTGGATGAAAATAAGCGACTAGGCGCTGTTCAGTCATTGATCTATTTTCATCATGATAAAGAGGTGATTTGGAATGCCGGATCGGTGCGGAATTCGTGGACCGGGGAAACCATCACTTTAGACTATAATGTGCGCGATGTGGGGCATGAGCAAAGATGGATTAGAAAAAATGTAGACTGGTTAACGGGTTGTGCTTTTATGGTACGAACTGATATTTTGAAAGAGATAGGCCTACTAAAAGAAGAATTCTTCATCTATTACGAGGATGTTGATTTGTCGTTTCGGATAAGGAAGGCAGGGTTTGAATTAGGTTATGAGCCCTCTTCTGTGATTTATCACATTGCTGGAATGTCGCATAAATCGAAGCAGAAAGGACCTGAAGGTTTCCTAAATCCTAAAGTACATTATTTGAATGCTCGAAATCGTCTTTGGGTTTTGAAACAATATACCCGTAAGGGATTTGTCCCTACCGTTATTATCTACCAAGTGGGTTATTATTTAGCGGTCAGTCTGTATTTCATTCTGCGCGGTAGATTTACTAAATTAGGGGCTTGGTTAAGAGGAATGAAAGACGGATTAGTCGAAAATATATATTTATAGGATTTTGGAAAAAATTATCATCACAGGCGTTGCAGGTTTATTAGGTTCTAGAATGGCAGAATGGGTCCTAGCGAAGTATCCATCCTGTCAGATCATAGGAATAGACGATTTGTCCGGTGGATACAAGGAACACGTGCCGGTGTCTGTTGAATTTCATAAATTAGATCTTTCTAAAGATCGCATTTCTGATTTATTTCAGGGGGTTGATATTGTGTATCACTTTGCAGCATATGCGGCAGAAGGTTTGAGTCCCTTTATTCGAAAATTCAATTATTCATGCAATTTAGTTGCTACCGCGAATGTGGTGAATGCGTGTATTGAGCATCAGGTAGGTCGCTTAGTATTCACTTCTAGTATGGCAGTGTATGGAGTGGGTACGCCTCCTTTTCAGGAGACGGATATCCCATCTCCCATAGATCCTTATGGCGTGGCGAAGTTTGCCTGTGAGATGGACATCAAAATTGCCGGGGATCAACACGGATTGGATTGGTGTATCATTCGTCCACACAACGTGTATGGCAGGAATCAAAATATCTGGGATCGCTACCGCAATGTGTTAGGCATTTGGATGTATCAATACAAAAAGGGATTGCCGTTTACCATTTTTGGAGACGGATCACAGCAAAGAGCCTTTTCGAGTATTGAAGATTGCTTAGAGCCTCTTTGGAAAGCTGGAACAGATCCTAGGGCATCCAGACAAATTATCAATATCGGTTCTTGGAAATACTATAGCATTAAAGAGGCTTCAGAGGTGCTAAGAAAAGTAATAGGTGACGGTAACACGAAACATGAGGAGGCGCGTCATGAGGTAAAAGATGCCTTGCCTTCACATGAAAAAAGTGTACAATTACTTGATTACGAAGACAAAACATCTTTGGAAATGGGTCTTCGCGATATGTGGAATTGGGCAAAAAACCAGCCTGATAGACCTCAGAAATCATGGGATAGTTATGAATTAGAAAAAGGGATATACGGTTTTTGGAAAAATAAATAAATCATGCGATTTCATTTACCCACCATAAGTTCGTTCGTATCCATGCTGGTGTTAAATGTTTCCAATGCCCTATTTCAAATAGTTCTCATTCCGATTCTGATTAATCATACGACCCCGGAGAAAATGGGGGCTTATTTTATTGCCCTTTCCTATTCCGTGCTGGCATCGATTTTTGTCAATTTTGGCACCTCACAAACGGCGGTCGTCGAATTACGAAAGGCTTCAAGTGAAGAAGAAAAGATACAGATATTAGCCGAGACAGCATCGATACGTCTGATTCCGTTCCTACTATCGATCTTCGTCACAGCATTATTGCCCATGTTTTTCTCGCATGGGCTCTACTTCTTGTTAGTGCTACCTATTCTGGCAGCTGAATTTATCAATCCGCAGTTTTTTCTGATTTCTGGTTATCAAATTAAACCCTATGCCTTCCTGAATTTAGGCATTCGTTTAACTGTCTTAGGGCTCGTGTTTTACCTGCGGGACTCCCCTTATTTAATCGAGGTAGCAATTTTAGGAACGGGTTTAGGGATGTTATTGCTCCACGTACTTTACTTGCCGGCTACTTTTTTACGTAAGGGAATATGGAAGGTATTGCCTTCGGTAGAGCGCTTAGGGAAATTATTTTCTACTAATACGTTGGTTTTAGGGAATGGCTTAACTGTTCATTTGCAACAGTCTTTATTTCTTTTTGCCTTACCCTCTTTTGTGTCGCCTTTGTTTTTGTCGGCGTATGGTTTTGTGGATAAATTAATCTCAAGTTTTCGGATGCTTGTGAGTGCGTATTCTGCTAGTTTTATGCCGCATGCTGCGATGACACATCAAGTAGGATTTCAGGCTTGGTTGAAATTGAAAAGACAACAAAATGGGATTCTGTCTGCGGCTTGTATTGCTGCGGGGCTAGTGATGTATTTCTTTCCAGAGCAGTTACTTTTCGTTTTGCTTTTAGGCAAGACCGGGACTCCTATGTTTTTAGAGGAGACTGCTCGTTTATTGCAATGGATATCCCCGGTGCCTTTCCTGATTGCGATGAATGTATTGAATGTGACAGAGTTGATTTTGGAAAAACAATTTGTTGCTTATTTTGGCGCAGGGATTTTAGTGCTGATCGTTTCATTCTTAGCGATTGATGCGCTTTATGTGGGGGTATCTCCTGCATGGGCAGGATTTTATCCGATTTTAATTGAGAGCGCCTGCTTGCTGATTTATGGTGTTATTATTCGTAAAGTGCGAGCGTCAATTTTAGTGGTTTTTTTCGCTTTTGGATTATTTTCCTGTAATGATAATCTACCGCATAATGTAGAAGTGTATCGAAACCATTTCGATGGAGGTAGAGGAGATTTACAGGTTTTCGCGGGAGATAAAGAGGATTCCCGGCCATTAGTTTATTCCTTTAATGGGAATAATGTGCTGGGGCCGTTAAACCACAATGCAGTATACCGGGAGATTAAAAATTTACCTGAACACGATATCATTGAGATTTATTTTGATATTTTTATTCATGACCAGTGGAAAGGGAACGATGGTTTAGCTTCAGATTATTGGGGTTTATTCATTGATACGAAACGGGTCTTTTATACAACCTTTTCTAACCTGCCTAATACCACTCAAGCTTATCCAGAGCAAGAGGGACATTACTTTATGCCAGGGGCTAATTCATTTAAAAATGATTTAGAAGGTCGTTGCAGTTTTAAAGGTAAAGTGGGAGGGTCTTCCGTGTATCAATTTGTTTGGAAAAAACCTCATAGTGCATCATCAATTAAATTTGCTTTGAGTGATTTAGTTCGGGAATTAGACCCCTGTGTTAAAAGTTGGTCGATTGATAATTTAATTGTTACTTGTACTAATTACGACAATTAGATCATGTTTTTGCTGTTCCCGCTTTTATACATTTCTTCCTTTCTCTTTTTTTTCAAAGGCCTCTTTTTAGGTAAGCCGGAACGAATTCTTTGGTTTTTCCTTGTAGGAATGACGGTGTATACTACGGCGTTGTCTGTAAGCTACGGCTATGGGTTGTTACCGGTCGTAAATGTTATTAAGTATTTCAAAGAAATTGCGGCGATTACAACTTTGGGATATTTGCTTCTGAAGCACGAAGGGCCTTTAAAATTTCATTGGATCGACATATGGGTCCTTGGCCTATTTCTCTATTGCCTCACGTATGTTTTCTTACCTGTAGGAAAGTTAACCTTCATCGAAAAACTAACCGTTTTTAAGAGTTATGGTTTATTTGGGCTGCTTTATTTCATTGGGAAATTACTCCCTCTGAAAGAGATGGATTTGCGAAAAATAGTGTTAGGAATCATCGCTTGGACCGTTTTCGCGGTGGCAGTTCAATCGCTTGAATGGCTGACCTACCAACATTTACAGACACTGACCTCTTATACGGATTACAACCAAAAAGTAAATTTGCTCTACCCCTCTGGGTCTTTTGGGCTAACGTTCACTTTCGAGACCGATCTAATGGCAAAACGTTTTGCCTCGTTCTTTAATGATCCGCTAGATTTTGCCATTTCCCTTCTTTTTGCCTTATGTTTAGCACTTTCCTGGATATCTTTTTCGGAAGAAAAAATTATCCGGCCTAAACACCGCTGGCTTATCGTAGTAATCCTCTTATGGGGATTATACTTGACTTTTTCGCGGGCTTCGATGCTGGGTTCAGTCATTGTACTTTACTTGTATGCTATTTTAACAAAGCGTCAGCAATTATTAAGGACCTTATATTTTGGGTTATTCTTAGGTTTTGTTCTATTTATGGTCTTTGCAAATATCAAATTCAAAGCCTATGTATTCGATACCATTAACCTCCGTGAAAGCTCGAGTTTAGGCCATTTAATTAGTTGGGTGACTGGATTGGATGCCATTTTTCAGCAACCACTGGGAATGGGATTGGGCTCCTCTGGGCTCTACGCTTTTGGGGATGGACTCGGTATTGGAGGTGAAAGTCAGCCCATCTTTATGGGTGTTTCCACCGGTATTATCTCCATGCTAGCCTACTTAGTGATTTACATTGGGATCATTGTTGTCTTAGCTAAAAACTGGTCTTCGTTTAGCGGATACACGAAAGTCATTGCCTTTGCGCTTATGCTCTTTAAGCTAGGAGCTATCATTCCCATGTTAACGTCCTATTTCGAGTCTTTCTTGTATCTGTCATATATGACCTGGCTTTTTTCAGGTTATGTGATTAACCAAGTGCTTAGAGAGAAATGAGAAAGATCGCTATTGATACGAGAGATCTGAAAAAAGGTAAGACAGGCACGTTTACCTACTTGAAGGCATTATGCGATGAATTCTCCGCTGATTCTGAAGTGCTGTTTATCTCCTATCCTTTTCAAGTATATACAGGTCCCGCCTTTAGTGGGAAAATGGCGGAACATGTGTTGTTTTTCCTGTGGAAGCAAATCTATTTACCTCTTTATTGTATTTGGAACAGGGTTGATGCCCTATTGTGCACAGACTATTTTTTGCCAGTTCTACCCTTACCTACTCGAAAATTCGTCGTTTTTCATGATGCTTTTTTCTTCGAACAGCCTGCACATTATAATTCTTTTTGGCTTAAATTATTTCATTTATTAGCAGTACCAGCAGCTAAGCGGGCGGAGGCAGTCATCGTTCCGACAGAATATGTGAAGACTCGGCTACTGCATTTTATACCAGGGTTACATCGCATTCAAGTTATTACCGAAGGAGCTAAGCCACTTCCTGTGCCTGAGGGGGGCTCTCGTTTCGATAAACCCTATATTCTACACGTAGGTACGCTAGACTTCCGCAAGAATTTACCGCGTTTAGTAGAAGCGTTTGATAAACTAGATTGGGGCGGATTGTTGGTTTTAGCGGGTGATTCTCCAGCGTATGCAGGTTCAAATGGTCGAGAAGAGGTAGAAAAAATCATTCTGGAGAAAGATTTGCAAGATCGCGTCATACTGTTAGGACGCGTGACAGATGTAGAATTAGCAAATTTATATGCACATGCATATGCTTATGTTTTTCCTTCGTTGAATGAAGGCTTTGGTTTACCACTGGTTGAAGCCATGCAACAAGGGCTCCCTTGTGCAGCTGCTAATAATACAGCGATGCCAGAGGTAGGCGGAGATGCGGTACTGTATTTTGACCCCTACAACATTACAGCGATTCGAGATACAATTCAGGTACTTGTAACTGATGAAACGCAACGTACACGCCTGAAGCAAGCAGGGTTAGAGCGAGTAAAGTTATTTCAATGGCCAGCTGTGGCAGATGCATTTTTGAGCTTATTACATAGGCCACTTCGCGTGGCTATGATGGGTGTGAAAGGTTATCCCTATGTTTATGGTGGATATGAAACGTTGATAAAAGAATTAGTGGAGCGTCTGGAGAAGAAACAGATTGAAGTTACGGTCTACTGCCATCGATCTTTATTTGCTGAGCGTCCAGCACGGGTGAATGGGATTAATTTGATTTATGTTCCTTCTGTTGAAAAGAAGAGTTTAAGTCAGTTAACGCATACTTTCCTCTCGACCTTACATGCCTGTATCCTGCGGAGACCTGACGTGATTTTCTACGTCAATGCAGCGAATGGGCCTTTTGGTGTATTAACAAGACTTTTTCGTATTCCCACCGTCATTAATGTAGATGGAATGGAATGGTTACGACCTAAATGGAGGGGTTTGGGGGCAAAATACTTCTATTTTGCGGCAAAGCAGGCAACGCGTTGGATGAATCATTTAGTGACTGATGCGAGGGAAATGCAGAAGACTTACCAAGAGTTATTTCAGGCAGAATCGAGTATGATCGCCTACGGAGCAGAACCATTTATTCCAGTATCCATTGAATTATTAAACCCGTGGAAGCTTGAATCTATGTCATATTTTTTGATTGTGGGACGATTGATTCCGGACAATAATTCAGATGTATTAATAGACGGATATTTACAGGCGCAGACAGATAAAAAATTAGTAATCGTAGGGGACGATGTGTTTAATGATGCCTATGCGCAATCGATAAAAGAGAAAATTAAGGGGAACCCTCATATTTTGTTCACGGGTTATGTGAAAGATTCATCAATTCTTTCTGCATTATACCAGCATTGCTATGCGTATTTACATGGACATGAATTCGGTGGGACAAATCCAACCTTGATTAAAGCTTTATCGGAGGGAACTGGAATCGCAGCGTTAGGGACTCGATTTAATAAAGAAGTTTTAGCAGACGGAGAGTTTGGCCTATTGTTCGAAAAGAATCCAAAAGCTGTTGCGGCGAGCTTGATGGCGTCAGAAGAAGTTTTCGCTGATTTAAGGGCGAAGGCACAAAGTCGAATAGTTGATACCTATAATTGGGATTACATTGCAACACAATATGAGCGAATATTCGTAAATTCGCAACATGAAGGGAATCTTTAATCGGTATGTAATTGCCAAAGTGGTGCTGGATTTCCCCGTTCTAATCACCGCTTACCTCTGCGCTTTTTTCATTATTGAAAAAAGTACAGACAGTATTCCATTCAGCGTCCATTTAGTATTTATATCTACCTCTGTTTTTTCCTGGTATTTAGCAGCACGCATCTCACGTCTAAACACGGATAGACGCTTCAATAAATACGCAGAAGAAATCATTTTTATAGGGTACACTATTTTGCTTTTTGCGTTTGTTCAAGGTGCAAATATCTTCTTCTTCCAATTATTCCTCTATTATAATTCCTCCTTTTTCTATGATTATCTAGCCACCTTATTTGCGATTTTGTTTTTAGTGAAGTACATCGTTCGCAAGTATTTGCACACCTTCACTAATAAAGGAAAGATTTTCGAACGCGTAGTGATTATTTCTAATGCAGAATATGCGAATCATTTTTTTGATATTTTGACCCGTAACGCATTTTACGGTTATAAGTGTTTTGGGGCATTGTTTGATAGTTCAGAGGGCTTTGATTTGTGTCCTTATCTAGGTAAAACGGATCAAATAGAAACCATAATTCAACAGATGAATTTGGATGAAGTAGTCATTGCTTTACCTCAGAAAAAAGAAAAAGAGGTTAATCGCATTATCACGGTGTGTAATCAACACCGGGTGAATGTACGAATCATTCCTAATTTCACCCATTTGACGGCAAGTCCGATGACTATTGAAAACATCGGTTTGATACCTGTCATCAGTCAGCAAGCATTACCAT
>JACCDH011239620.1_pt1 | contig 37029 bp, 30 predicted proteins | sample 7442481 | NCBI WGS metagenome assembly JACCDH01 (sample SAMN15323433, study PRJNA562643) | freshwater metagenome | isolation source: river surface water | place: USA:Blue River Watershed | collected 2017-08-15 | reverse complement strand
GCAGCACAGGTTCTTCGTCAACAGGTAAGCACCTGCATTTGGAAATTTTGATTGGTGGTTATCCAGTCAACCCACAAAAAGTAATACGGACGGCACAATATGTTCAACAAATCCAAAACCAACAACGCTAATCAACAGCCTTCCATCAACTCAGCGCCTGCTGTTGAAGATGCACAAGTTGAGACTGTCGAGGAAGAAGTTTCTGAGCAGCTGGCTGCGCCAGCACCTGCAGCACCTACCGTAAACACAACCACACCAGCAAGAAGCAGCATGATGGACATGATTTCTACAACCGCGACCAAGCCTTCCATTTTGAGCGAAGGTTTCTCCTTCCGTGGCGAGATTGCAGCCAAAGGTGCGATCCACGTTGAGGGTGCATTGAACGGTCAAATTCAAGTGGACGAGCTCACCATTGGTGCACGTGGTCAAGTTGAAGGTGTGGTGACTTGTTCGAGCTTGCACATCAAGGGCAAGTTCTCCGGCACTGCGACATGTAACGAGTTGATCGTGACATCGTCAGCCTCAGTGGACGGCCATGTTGTTTACCAAACGTTGTCGGTCCAAAAAGGAGCTTCTATCAAAGGCGAACTTTTGCTGGTTAAGTAATTCGCGGTTCATCGCATTCAGATAGACGTCATTCGCACATGAGCCAAGAAGAGTTTTTCATCAACGGTGAGTTGTTGCGTTTGCGTCGCGAAGCCCGCGGCTGGGTCTTGAACGACATGGCAACTCGAGCTTGTATGTCTGTCAAGCAAATCCGCCAACTCGAAGAAGGGGGCATGAGCTCCTTCTATAGTTTGGCAGTCAAAGTCACTGCTGCCAAAAAAGTTGCCGCGTTGCTAGGGTTGTCAGCCGAAGAGGTTTTTGCCAAAAACGCAGAGTCTGCAATCCTTGAAGAGTCGGTTGAGCCACAAGCGCTGATAGCTGAAGTCACCGTTGAGCCTGTGGCTACATCGCCAGCCGTCGATACGCCAGTTATTTCTGCTAAGGTCGATACAAAACCTGAGCCTCTAGAGCCTATAACGGCTGAGCTGCCCCACGCATCACAGTCGAAAGATGAGGCGCCAAACGCAAAAAATTCACTGTGGCTCATTGCTGCTTTATTGGGATTGGCTTTAGCGCTTGCCGCTTATTTCCGACCCCAAGAAGAGCCAGTCACAGAGCCTGCACCTCCTATTCAAGTTCTTCCCGCTGATGTGGTTGATCCTGCCAGCGCAGCAAGCGCCGCTGTTGCGCCAGCATCTGCTGCTGAAGTTGTAGCGGCGCCTGCGTCAACTGTATTGGTGTCAGCACCTGTTGCTCAAAAGTCGGCATCAACCCCTGTTATCAATTCGCCAGCAGTTGTACCCGTTGCAAGTGCTACGCGAGTGGTTATGCCTGCAGCCAGTGGTGCATCTGTGATGCGTGCAGCTAGCTCACCTGTGATTGCCGCGCCCTCTGCTGCCAGCAAAGCACCGTAATCACTTTTTCCGTAGACTACAAAATGCCGCTCTTGAGCGGCATTTTTTTAATCTTTTGCTCCCAGTGCGAGCGCTTCTTGCCTGCTGATTTGCAGTTGTTTTGGATCAGTCTGATGCAAAGTCCACCCCCCCATGTGAGATTGACATAAGGCATGCACGCCTTGCACCCAAGTGTGGCTGTCGTTTAAGCATGGGATGTAATGAAACACTTCGCCGCCTGCATGCAAATAGGCCTCTTGGGCTTCTTGTGAAATCTCTTCCAGAGTTTCGAGGCAGTCGCTGGTAAAGCCTGGGCAAATCAAATCGACACGCTTGATGCCCTCTTTTGCGAGTGCAATGAGCGTGGGTTCGGTGTAGGGCTCCAACCACTTGGCTTTGCCAAAGCGTGATTGGAAAGTCACCATGTATTGGGCCTTGTTTAAACCAAGTGCCTCGCCCAGCAATCGCGCGGTTTTGTAGCACTCGCAGTGATAGGGATCACCCAAGTGCAAAGTGCGCTCTGGTACACCATGAAAACTCATCACCAAGCGATCTGCTTGACCATGCTTGGCCCAATGCGCACGCACGCGTTCGGCCAATGCTTGGATGTACGCAGGGTGATCATGGTAGTGGTTGATAAAACGGAATTCAGGCAATACACGGCTGCGCAGGCCCCAGTGATACACCGCATCAAACACACTGGCCGTGGTCGTGCCTGAGTACTGTGGATAGGCAGGCAGTACCAAGATGCGTGTGAAGCCTTCAGCCTTGAGCGTGTCTAGCTGGCTTGCAATCGATGGGTTGCCGTAACGCATGGCGTAGCGCACGGTGACGTATTCGCCTCGTGCATTGAAAACCTCTTGCAGTGCCTTCGCTTGTTTGTCTGTCCAAATTTTGAGAGGGGAACCTTCATCGGTCCAAATCGTGGCGTACTTGGCTGCTGACTTGGCTGGTCGCACACGCAAAATGATGCCGTGCAGAATGGCCATCCAGACCAAACGGGGGATTTCCACCACACGGTGGTCACCCAAAAACTCCGCCAAATAGCGGCGCACTGCTGGTGCTGTCGGCTCGTCGGGCGTGCCTAAGTTACAAAGCAGTACAGCTGTGCGAGGGGCTTGGCCGTGACTGAAAGGTGGTTCTGGATTGAATACTGGTTTGAACATGATGATGTATTCTCGCCCAGCATGCTCAATCTTTCCAAAATCCAAGCCATAACCTTAGACCTTGACGACACTTTGTGGCCAGTCTGGCCGACCATTGCGCGTGCAGAGGTGGTTTTGCAGGATTGGCTGTCTGTTCATGCGCCACGAACGGCGCAACTTTGTTCTGATGCCGAGTTCAAAAAGCGTATCCGCTCAGAAGTCAATCAACGCCATATAGATAAGGCACATGACTTGAGTTTTCTAAGGCGCGAGTCCATTCGTGAGAGTCTCATTCGCGCGGGTGAGGCATCGCATTTGGCGGATGAGGCGTTTGAGGTCTTCTTTGCCGAGCGTCAAAACGTGACGCTCTATGACGGTGTTGAGTCAGCACTTGAGCGATTGGCGGCTCGTTACCCATTGGTTGGCTTGTCCAACGGCAATGCTGATGTGTTTCGTACAGCGGCTGGTCCGTATTTCAAGGCGTCTGTGAGTGCGCGTTTGTTTGGTGTGGCTAAGCCCGATACACGTATTTTTCATGCAGCTGCTGCGCAGTTGAATTTGACAGCTGATGCCGTGCTGCATGTAGGCGATGACGTGACCACTGATGTGCTTGGGGCTATGAACGCGGGCATGCAAACCGCATGGGTCAATACTCAGGACCATGAGTGGCCACACGATACAGCGCAACCCTTAACTGTGAGTCACTTGGCTGAGTTGTGTGACCACTTGTTGCCCTGAGCGCACAGCACCTTCAAGGGTGGATGGGTAGGGGCTGCGTATGTAATCACCGCATGCCCAAAGGTGATTCGCAACAAAGGGCTCGGGTCTGTCGATTAAAGGTGTGCATGCAAGTGTGGCGCGCTTTTCAACCACGGTTTGAATGACATCTAACTGTTGAAGCCCCAATTGATGGCTCACCTGCGTATGCACTTGTGCTTTTATTTCATCGCGTTCTGTGGCGCATGCGCTCACCACAGCGGCCAATAAGCGTTTCTGGCCAGAAAGCGCACCTTTGTCAAACACAAACTGCGCGGGAGCTTGGGGTCCGCTGTGTAGTGCCACCATGGGCTGAGTTAGACCGGTGAAGCACTCATCTTTGCAGTGCAAGTAAACCGTGGCGATGGCGGTATGTTGCAAAGCTGTACATCTGTCAGCCCAATGAGGCGCAATGTTTGCAGTCAAGCGCGCGGCTTCCCACGGCGGGCAAGCCAGTAAAACCGACGATCCGTTGTGATGAAGGGCTTCAATATCCGATGCTGAGAGGCGCTTGCCAAGGTGAATCTTGGCCCCGTGCGTGTTGAGCCATTGCAAACACGCATCAGGCAGCAATGCGTCTAAATCTAACCGAGGAACCAATAGATCAGAGCTACCTGCGCCGCCCAGTAGTGCGTCACGCAACACGCGTAAAAACACAGTGGCACTGGCTTCATGCATAGGAGTGTTCAATGCAGATAAACACAAGGGCTCGATGAGTTGTGTTGTGACCCTTGGACTCAATTGAGAGGTCTGACAGAGATCAGCAACTGTCCATGCGAGCTCGCATCCAAACTTTGCGCGCTGCCAACGCCATGCTGCTTGGATGAGGCTAGTTTTGTCTTTGAGGTTCCAGCCATTTGCGCGGCTGATGCCTGCAAGCAAATTGAGAGGGGCAGGCCAGTCTGGCAAGCTCAGGCCTTGGCCATCGGCGTACCGCAAATCAAGCGGCAGGCGTTGCAGCAGATGGTCTGGATCGAGGCCCACCGTTCGTATCAAAGCCAGCGTGTCGCGATAAGCGCCGATGAGGATGTGCTGGCCGTTGTCTAAAGGAGTGCCCGCAAAACTTCGGGGCAAGCTGCGTGCTCGACCGCCAGCCGTGTTGGCAGCTTCAAACAATTGAACATGCCATCCAGATTGTGTGGCTGCGACAGCTGCCGACAAACCCGCCCAGCCTGCGCCCACAATGGTCAAGTGCTTCATGCGGGGTTCAATGCAATTTAGAAGCGACCTAGAGCCTGCATTTTCCAAGCGAGCCAGAGTTTGCGGATCGGTGTGAGGGCCACACGCTGGGTGAGCACGGGAAACTTTTTGGCTTCAATTTCACGCAGCAAGGTGCGGTAGATGCTGGCCATCATCAGCCCTGGTTTTTGGTGCTGCCAGTCGTTCGCTGGCAGGAGTGCCAATGCCTCGTCATACAAAGCGTGCGCACGAGCAGCTTGAAATTGCATCAGTGCTTGAAAGCGATCAGAGTCCAAGCGATTCAAAATTTCGTGGGCTTTCACATCGAATTGCTGTAGCTCGCTCACTGGTAGGTAAATGCGGCCACGCAGAGCGTCTTCGCCCACGTCGCGGATGATGTTGGTGAGCTGGAATGCCTGCCCCAGTTTGTGAGCGTAAGCGGTGGTTGCTGCTTCGGTTTGTCCAAAGATCTTGGCTGAGACTTCGCCCACGACGCCAGCTACCAAATGGCAGTAGCGCGTGAGGTTGGGATAGTCTAGGTAGCGGGTTTGTGTGAGGTCCAGTTCGCAGCCTTCAATGACGGATTGCAGTGATGCTTCTTCAATGCCGAACTCATCGACCAGCGGCATGAGTGCTTGTGTGACGGGGTGATTGGGTTTGCCCGCAAAGGCTTGTCGTACTTCGTTGTGCCACCAAGCAAGTTTGCTGGCGGCAACGCCTGGGTCGCTCACTTCATCCACGACATCATCGACTTCACGGCAAAACGCATAAAACGCGGTGATGGCCGCGCGGCGTTGCGGCGGTAGAAATAGGAATGCGTAATAAAAGCTGCTGCCAGAGGCAGATGCTTTTTGCTGAACGTAGTCTTGGGGTGTCATGTGTGCACGATTATCGGGCACATCGCTTGCGCCCCAAGATGCGCTCACATGCGTATGCAGCGCCAGGCAATACGAATGAAGTCCGACTTGTTCAGGGTAGGGCGGGGCAGTTGGGTGTGATCGCTGGTTTCACCTCGTGCATCCAACTTGTCCAAGATGCGAAGCCCGCCCTGCACGACGGCGCGCAGCTCCCAACCCGCACGGCCCTTGACGCGATGCACCAAGGGTGCACCTTGCATCATCAGCTCGCGGGCAAAGTTCTGCTCTTGTGCCAAAGTGTGTCCTTCTGGCAGATAGTCGCGTCCTCGGCGTACATCTTCAGCGCGGTCTTGCCAAAAATTAATGAGCTGTAAGGCAGTGCAGATGGCATCGCTTTGGGCTAACGAACTGGCGTCACTCACGCCATACAAATGCAGCATCAAGCGCCCGACAGGGTTGGCAGAGCGACTGCAGTAGTGCAGTAGTTCTGCTCGGTTGCGATAGCCTTGGCCCACACTGGTGTAGACCACATCTTGTTCAAACGCGTCGAGTAGATTGAAAAGCGGTTGCGCTGGGAGCTGGTGCTGTTGCACTGCGACGCTCAAAGGGCCGAACACATGCGGCCAACGCACGCTCTCGATGGCGGTTTGGTTGAGGCAGTTTTGCAGGTCGGCTCGGTATTCGCCTAGCGCGTCTAAGCGGTGGTGTGCAGGCTCGTGGCCTTCGTCTGCCAAATCATCAGCCGTGCGGGCAAAGTGGTACAGCGCGGCAACGGCAGGACGCAACCGGGCTGGGCATAGCCAAGAGGCGACGGGGAAGTTTTCGTAGTGGTCGATGCTGGACATATTTGTGTGAATTGTCGCTCCCCCTTGTCAATTCAAGGGTTATTGAGATGCGCTACATTACTAACCAATCAGTCATTAATAAAGTCAATACTTTATGTTGTATACCAGTTTGCTTTCACCACGCTTTATCGGTTTGTTTTGCATCACCCTCTGCTTGGCGGCTTGTGGTAAAGGCAAGCCACCGCAAGAGCCCGTGCGTGCCGTCAAGGTGATGACCGTTGGCGAGTCCTCCAGCGCGAGTGATGTGGAGTTTTCGGGAGAGGTTCGCGCGCGCATTGAATCGAATTTGGGTTTTCGTGTGGCGGGCAAATTGCTCAGTCGTCCCGCAGAAATCGGTCAGCGTGTGAAGGCTGGTGCCTTGCTGGCACAAATCGACCCACAAGACTACCAAGTCACTGCCGATGCAGCGGCCGCACAGCTGGTGGCTGCGCAAACCAACCGTGATGTGGCCGGTGCAGACTTCAAGCGATACCAGGACTTACATGCCCAAGGCTTCATCAGCGCTGCTGAACTGCAACGCCGAGAGGCAGCTTATGTTTCCGCTCAAGCCCAGTGGAAGCAAGCCCAAGCGCAAAGCTCGGTGCAGGGCAATCAGTCGGGCTACACCCGACTGTTGGCCGATGGTGCAGGCATTGTGACTTCTGTGGAAGCCAATGCAGGCCAAGTCGTGGCTGCAGGTCAGCCGGTGGTGCGCTTGGCCTTGGATGGCCCGCGTGATGTGGTGTTTTCAGTGCCAGAAGACAAGCTGGCACAAGTGAAACCGGGCGACAAAGTCAAAGTGCGCCAATGGGTCGATGGTCAAGTCCTGGAGGCAGTGGTGCGAGATGTGTCGGCCAGCGCTGATTCGGTGACACGTTCATTCATGGCGAAAGCTGCATTGCCTAAAGAAGCGCATCCTGTGTTGGGTTCAACGGTGACGGTGAGCATGGCGTTGGGCGGCGTCGCCAAGACCATCAAGCTTCCCACCAGTGCTTTGCGCCTAGAGGCAGGCGCGACATCTGTGTGGGTGCTCGACCCCAACACCATGACTGTCAAGGCGCAAACCATCGAGGTCAACACTGCAGATGGCAACGATGTTGTGGTGACTGCGGGTTTGCAAAACGGTGATCAAGTGGTCTTGTCTGGTGTGCACGTGTTGACGTCTGGGCAAAAGGTCTCGATCTTCGGCGCGGCCAAGTGAGTTGAGCATGGAAGACAAGTTCAACCTTTCCAAGTGGGCGATTGATCATCCGGCATTGACACGCTACCTGATGGTGGTGTTGATGGTTTTGGGTGTGGCGGCTTATTTTCAATTGGGTCAAGACGAAGACCCACCGTTTACCTTTCGTGCCATGGTCGTTCGCACGTATTGGCCCGGAGCCACAGCACAACAAGTGGCCGAGCAAGTCACCGACAAGTTAGAGCGAACCCTTCAAGAGGTGCCCTACGCCGACAAGATTCGCAGCTATTCCAAACCTGGTGAATCTCAGATCATTTTTCAGATCAAAGACTCATCAAAGCCCGCTGATGTACCCAATGTTTGGTACTCGGTACGAAAGAAAATTGGCGACATGCGCTACTCCCTGCCTCAAGGCGTGCAGGGGCCATTTTTCAATGACGACTTTGGCGATGTGTATGGGGTGATTTACGCGCTTGATGCGCCTGGTTTCACGCCCGCCGAGGTGAAGAAGTTTGCGGATGATGTTCGTCAACAACTGCTGCGTGTGACCGATGTGGCCAAGGTCGAGCAGTTTGGTGTGCAAGATGAAAAAATCTTCATCGAAATTCCACAAAAGCGATTGGTTCAACTGGGCCTCGATGTGGGCGGGGTATTGGCACAACTGAGCCAAGAAAACGCAGTTGAGAACGCAGGCACAGTGCAAGCGCCATTGGATGTGTTGCAAGTGCGTATCGGCGGGCAGTTTGAAACGCAAGCCCAGTTGCGTGCCATGCCCATTCGGGGCAGTTCGGGCCAACAGGTGAAGTTGGGTGACATTGCCACTGTTTCACGCGGTTATGTAGATCCCGCAACTGTGAAAGTACATCACCAAGGCAAGCCGGTCATTGCCTTAGGTGTTTCGATGGCCAAGGGGGGCGACATCATTGCCTTGGGTAAGGCGTTGAAGGTCGCGACGGCTCGTATTGAGAAAACTTTGCCTGCTGGCGTGAGCCTGCTGCAAGTGCAAGACCAGCCTAAAGCTGTTGAAAAATCTGTGGGTGAATTCGTCAAGGTTTTGATCGAGGCGGTACTCATCGTGCTGCTGGTCAGCTTTGTGGCATTGGGTTTGCACAAAGGTGGACGTTACGGTTGGCATGTGGACATGAGACCTGGTTGGGTGGTGGCTATCACGATTCCGCTGGTGCTGGCCATGACGTTTTTGGCCATGAACTATTGGGGCATTGGGCTGCACAAAATTTCGTTAGGTTCGCTCATCATCGCTCTGGGCTTGTTGGTGGACGACGCCATCATTGCGGTGGAGATGATGGTGCGCAAGATGGAGGAGGGCTACGACCGCGTTCGTGCGGCGACTTTCGCCTACGAAGTCACAGCGATGCCGATGCTCACGGGTACGTTGATTACCGCAGCTGGTTTTTTACCCATTGGCATGGCCAAGTCGACCGTGGGCGAATACACATTTGCAATTTTTGCGGTCACGGTCATTGCATTGGTGTTGAGCTGGTGGGTGTCGGTTTACTTTGTGCCTTATTTGGGGACTCTGCTTTTGCAGGTCAAGCCTCATGCGGGCAAGGGTGGCCAGCACGAGTTGTTTGATGGTCCGTTTTATCGTCATTTCCGCACAGCAGTGACTTGGTGTGTGGAGTACCGCTGGAAAGCGATTGGCATCACCATTTTGATCTTCGCTTTAGGCATTGTGGGCATGGGGCGCGTGCAGCAGCAGTTCTTTCCAGACTCCAGCCGTCCAGAAATTTTGGTGGATTTGTGGTTCCCTGAAGGCACGTCGTTCAAGGCCAACGAAGCGGTCACTCAAGCGGTGGAACAGCGTCTACTCAAAGAGCCAGGTGTGCAAACGGTCAGTACATGGATTGGCTCAGGTGTACCGCGTTTTTACCTGCCCTTGGACCAAGTGTTTCCGCAGACCAACGTCTCGCAATTGATTGTGATTCCAGACAGTTTGGAGCGTCGTGAGTCTTTGCGTTTGGCGTTGCCCGACGTGTTGGCCCAAGAGTTTCCTGAAGTGCGAGGTCGTGTGAAGTTGTTGCCCAACGGCCCGCCTGTGCCATATCCCGTGCAGTTCCGTGTGGTCGGGCCCGACCCCAAAGTGCTGCGCACACGTGCGGATGAAGTCAAAGCGCAGATGCGTGCGAATGCCACAACGCGTGGCGTGAATGACAACTGGAATGAAGCCATCAAAGTTGTTCGTCTTGAAGTCGATCAAGCCAAGGCGCGTAATCTTGGGGTTACCAGTCAGTCCATTGCACAAGCTGTGCGTACGCTGTTGGTTGGCTCCACCGTTGAACAGTTCCGTGAGGACAACAAACTCATCGACATCGTGTTGCGTCAGCCATTGCATGAGCGCGATGCCATCAGTGATTTGGCTAGCGCCTATGTGCCGACTTCATCAGGTCGCATGATTCCCTTGACGCAAGTCGCTAAGCCCGTGCTGTCGTGGGAGCCGGGTGTCATGTGGCGAGAGGGGCGCGAATATGCCATCACGGTTCAATGCGACATCATTGAAGGGTTGCAAGGCGCGACGGTGACTCAGCAGCTCCTGCCTGAATTGAAAAAGTTGGAGGCCAAGTGGCAAGAGACAGACACCCAGCCCTATCGCATTGAAGTGGCTGGCGCGGTCGAGGAAAGCTCCAAAGGTTCGAGTTCAATTTCTGCAGGCATGCCTGTGATGTTGTTCATCACGTTCACCTTGCTGATGCTGCAGCTCCACAGTTTCAGCCGCGCGTTGCTGGTCTTTTTGACGGGGCCGCTGGGTTTGGCAGGAGTGGCAGGCGCTTTGCTGGCGCTGAATCGCCCATTCGGTTTCGTTGCTTTGTTGGGGGTGATAGCTTTGATGGGCATGATTCAACGCAACTCAGTCATTTTGATTGACCAAATCGAACAAGATCGTGCTGCTGGCGTGCCTGCTTGGGAGGCAATTGTGGAGTCGGCGGTGCGTCGTTTGCGCCCCATTGTGTTGACGGCCGCAGCGGCCGTGTTGGCCATGATTCCGCTCACACGCAGCGTTTTTTGGGGCCCCATGGCGGTTGCCATCATGGGTGGCCTCATCGTGGCCACGGTCTTGACACTTCTTGCGCTGCCAGCGATGTATGCGGCGTGGTTTAAGGTCGAAAAGCCGTCTAAAATGGCAAGCTGACCGATTTCAAGCGGGTGGTCTACCTGACCACCCGTTGTTATTTAGAAACCCGCGCGGGTGGCGAAATTGGTAGACGCACCAGGTTTAGGTCCTGACGTCCGCAAGGATGTGCGGGTTCGAGTCCCGCCCCGCGCACCACTTGATTGATCGCAAGCGGCCAAAAGGCCGCTGCAAACCATGCCAAATTAGGAGAAATACATGGCTGTGACCGTTGAAACTTTGGAAAAACTGGAACGCAAGATCACCCTGAGCTTGCCCGTGGATGTGATTACCAAAGAAGTGGATGTGCGTTTGAAGCGCGTGGCACGCCAAGTCAAGATTGACGGTTTCCGTCCAGGCAAAGTGCCCATGAACATCGTGGCGCAGCGCTACGGCTACTCCACCCAATTCGAAGTGATGAATGACAAAGTGGGCGAAGCATTTGCTGTGGCCACCAATGAAGCCAAGTTGCGCGTGGCTGGTCAGCCCCGCATCACTGAAAAAGAAGGCGCACCCGAAGGGCAAATGCAATTCGAAGCCATCTTCGAGGTGTATCCAGAAGTGAAGTTCGCCGACATGGGCAGTGTGGAAGTGGAAACTGTGTCTGCCGAAGTGACGGACGCTGCCATCGACAAAACCATCGACATCTTGCGCAAACAACGCCGCACATTCGCGCAACGCCCTGCAGACGGCGCTGCCGCTGATGGCGATCGCGTGACCATCGACTTTGAAGGCAAGATCGACGGCGAGCCCTTCCAAGGCGGCAAAGCTGAAGACTTCCAGTTCTTGCTCGGCGAAGGCCAAATGCTCAAAGAATTTGAAGATGCCGTGCGCGGCATGAAGTCTGGCGAAAGCAAGACCTTCCCATTGAACTTCCCCGCCGATTACCACGGTAAAGAAGTGGCGGGCAAACAGTCTGACTTCTTGGTCACCTTGAAGAAAGTTGAAGCTGCCAACTTGCCAGAAGTGACCGACGAGTTGGCCAAGTCTTTGGGCGTGGCTGATGCCACAGTGGCTGGCTTGCGCGCTGATATCAAGAAAAACTTGGAACGCGAAGTGAAGTTCCGTTTGTTGGGTCGTAACAAGCAAGCCGCTTTGGATGCTGTGGCCACCAAGGCTGAACTCGACTTGCCCAACGCCAGCGTGCAAGCTGAGTTGGCACGCATGGTTGAAGGTGCTCGTGCTGACCTCAAGCAACGCGGCATCAAAGACGCTGACAAAGCCCCGATTCCCGAAGACATCTTCCGTCCACAAGCTGAAAAGCGGGTGCGCATGGGCTTGGTGGTGGCTGACTTGGTTCGCGCCAACAACTTGCAAGCAACCCCTGAACAGATCAAAGCGCACATCGAAGAGTTGGCCTCAAGCTATGAGAAACCAGCCGACGTGGTGCGTTGGTACTACAGCGACATGAGCCGTTTGGGCGAAGTTGAAGCCATCGTCATTGAAAACAACGTGACTGACTTCATCTTGTCTAAAGCCAAGGTCAATGCCAAAGCTATTTCGTTCGACGAATTGATGGGTCAGCAAGGCTGATTCACCTACAAGGAAACAACATGAGCGCACTGGATACACAAGCTTTGGGCATGGTTCCCATGGTCATTGAACAGTCGGGCCGCGGCGAGCGGTCTTACGACATCTATTCACGTTTGCTCAAAGAGCGCGTGATCTTTTTGGTGGGTGAGGTCAATGACCAAACCGCCAATTTGGTGGTGGCTCAGTTGTTGTTCTTAGAGAGCGAAAACCCAGACAAGGATATTTCGCTCTATATCAATTCCCCCGGTGGCTCCGTGAGCGCTGGCATGTCGATTTACGACACGATGAACTTCATCAAGCCGCATGTGTCAACACTTTGCATTGGCATGGCTGCGAGCATGGGTGCGTTCTTGTTGGCAGCTGGCGAGAAGGGCAAGCGTTTCTCGTTGCCCAACTCCAAGGTCATGATTCACCAGCCTTTGGGCGGCACGCGCGGTCAAGCCACTGAGATCGAAATTCATGCCCGTGAAATTTTGAAAACACGTGAGCAATTGAACAAGATCTTGGCCGAGCGCACCGGCCAAGCTTTGGAAAAAATCCAGCGTGACACCGAACGCGATTACTATCTGAGTGCAGACGAAGCCAAAGAGTATGGTTTGGTCGATCAAGTGATCAGCAAACGCGGCTAAATGATACCCCTCAAGCAAGTACCTCATGGTTGATAAAAAAAGCACTTCTGGCGAAAAAACGCTCTACTGCACTTTCTGCGGTAAGAGCCAGCACGAAGTCAAAAAACTCATTGCAGGCCCTTCGGTCTTTATTTGCGATGAGTGCATTGATTTGTGCAATGAAATCATCCGTGATGAATTGCCCGGTTTGGACGCTGCCAAAGACAAAGAAAACGGCAACGACCTGCCCACGCCTGCAGAAATCAAAGCCAATCTCGATAACTATGTGATTGGTCAAGAGTTGGCCAAGCGCACTTTGGCTGTGGCGGTGTACAACCACTACAAACGCCTCAAGCACAAAGAGTCGTCGAAGAAGGACGATGTTGAGCTGACTAAGAGCAACATCTTGCTGATTGGCCCCACGGGCTCTGGCAAAACTTTGCTGGCGCAAACCATGGCGCGCATGCTGAATGTGCCTTTCGTCATGGCCGACGCCACCACTCTGACTGAAGCGGGTTATGTGGGCGAGGACGTCGAGAACATCATTCAAAAGCTGCTGCAAAGCTGCGACTACGACGTCGAACGCGCACAGCGTGGCATTGTGTACATCGACGAAATCGACAAGATTTCACGCAAGTCTGACAACCCCTCCATCACGCGTGATGTGTCGGGCGAGGGTGTGCAACAAGCGCTGTTAAAGCTGATTGAAGGCACGATGGCGAGCATTCCACCTCAGGGCGGACGCAAGCATCCCAACCAAGATTTCTTGCAAATCGATACGACGAACATTTTGTTCATTTGCGGTGGTGCGTTTGCAGGGCTTGAAAAAGTCATTGAAAACCGCACAGCAGCCTCTGGCATTGGCTTTGGTGCCACGGTCAAAAGCAAAGAAACACGCAGTTTGTCTGAGGTGTTTGGTGAGGTTGAGCCGGCTGACATCATCAAGTTTGGTTTGATTCCTGAACTCGTGGGCCGTATGCCTGTGGTGGCCACGCTGGCTGAGTTGACCGAAGATGCTTTGGTGCAAATCTTGACTGAGCCCAAAAATGCGTTGGTCAAGCAGTACAGCAAATTGCTGGCCATGGAAGGTGCAGAGCTGGAAATTCGCCCTGCAGCTTTGCGAGCCATCGCCAAAAAGGCCTTGGCACGTAAAACGGGGGCGCGTGGTTTGCGCTCCATCCTTGAACAATCCTTGATCGACACCATGTACGAATTGCCCAATTCGACCAATGTTGAGAAAGTGGTGGTTGAAGAGGCCACCATTGATGAAAACAAACCGCCTTTGTTGGTGTACCGAGAGGCCGCCAAAAAGGCTTGATGAATGAACTCGGGGACAGTGCCATGATGCCTGTCCCTTTTTTACTGGAAGGCTGACCATGTCTGGACAACCCCCGCTACCCGCTACCCCTCTTGAACTGCCACTGTTGCCTTTGCGCGATGTGGTGGTGTTTCCGCATATGGTCATCCCCTTGTTTGTGGGCCGCCCTAAGAGTATCAAGGCTCTCGAAGCCGCGATGGCTGCAGAGCGTCGCATCATGTTGGTAGCGCAAAAAGCCGCAGCCAAGGATGAGCCTTCGGTGACCGATATGTTTGAAGTCGGCTGCGTGTCGACCATTTTGCAAATGCTCAAGCTGCCTGATGGCACGGTGAAAGTGTTGGTTGAAGGCCAGCAACGCGCCAAGGTGGATGGCATTGAAGATGGTGAATCACACTTCACCGCGCACGTCACGCCCATCGAAGTGCTTCCTCCTGAGTCGGGTAGCGAAGTCGAGGCATTGCGCCGTGCGGTGATGCAGCAGTTTGATCAATACGTCAAACTAAACAAGAAGATTCCGCCTGAGATTTTGACGTCGATTTCCAGTATCGACGATCCAGGCCGTTTGGCAGACACCATCGCCGCACACCTGCCTTTGAAGCTTGAGAGCAAGCAAGTGGTGCTTGATTTGTCACCTGTGCGTGAGCGTTTGTCGAACCTGTTTGAACAGATTGAGCGTGAAGTTGAAATTCTCAATGTCGACAAAAAAATCCGTGGCCGCGTCAAGCGCCAAATGGAAAAGAACCAACGCGACTTCTACCTGAACGAACAGGTTAAGGCCATTCAGAAAGAACTGGGCGAAGGCGAAGAGGGCGCAGACATTGAAGAGATCGAGAAGAAGATCAAAGCGGCCCGCATGCCTCAAGAGGCGCGCAAAAAAGCAGAAGCTGAACTCAAGAAGCTCAAGCTCATGTCGCCCATGTCAGCCGAAGCTACCGTGGTGCGCAACTTCCTTGACGTGTTGGTTGGTTTGCCTTGGCACAAGAAAACCAAGATCAAACACGACTTGGCCAATGCCGAGGACGTGTTGAATGCTGACCACTTTGGTTTGGAAAAAGTCAAAGACCGTATCTTGGAATATCTTGCTGTGCAACAGCGCGTGGACAAGGTCAAGGCACCGATTCTTTGCTTGGTCGGCCCTCCTGGTGTGGGTAAAACATCGTTGGGGCAATCCATCGCGAAGGCGACAGGTCGCAAGTATGTGCGTATGGCCTTGGGCGGTATGCGTGACGAGGCCGAGATTCGCGGCCATCGTCGTACCTACATTGGCGCGATGCCAGGCAAAGTTTTGCAAAGCTTGACCAAGGTCGGTACACGTAACCCTTTGTTCTTGCTCGATGAAATCGACAAGCTGGGCATGGACTCGCGTGGCGACCCCTCTAGCGCGTTGCTTGAGGTATTGGACCCCGAACAAAACAACAAGTTCGCCGACCACTACGTGGAAGTCGATTACGACTTGAGCGATGTGATGTTTGTGGCTACTTCCAACTCGATGAACATCCCACCGGCTTTGTTAGACCGTATGGAAGTCATTCGTTTGTCGGGCTATACCGAAGATGAGAAGACGCATATCGCGACCAAGTATTTGCTGCCCAAGCAAATGAAGAACAACGGTGTGAAGCCTGAGGAGCTGTCAGTCGATGAAGCTGCCGTGCGCGACATCGTGCGTTACTACACGCGCGAAGCGGGTGTGCGCTCGCTTGAGCGTGAAATGTCCAAGATCTGTCGCAAGGTGGTCAAGGCTTTGTTGCTCAAGGAGATGACACCACAGGTGAAGGTGACAGCTGACAATTTGACCGACTTCTTAGGGGTGCGCAAGTTCACCTATGGTCGTGCTGAGGCTGAAAATCAAGTGGGCCAGGTGGTCGGTTTGGCGTGGACTGAAGTGGGCGGTGATTTGCTGACCATTGAAGCCGCCATCATGACGGGTAAGGGCACGATCACACGTACGGGCTCGCTCGGCGATGTGATGAAAGAGTCTGTCGAAGCCGCCCGAACCGTAGTGCGCAGCCGTGCACGCCGCTTGGGCATTTCAGAAGACTTGCTTGAAAAGCGCGACATCCATATCCACGTGCCTGATGGCGCGACGCCCAAAGATGGTCCAAGTGCAGGCGCTGCTATGACCACCGCGTTGGTCTCGGCTCTCACAGGCATCCCTGTGCGTGCAGATGTGGCCATGACAGGTGAGATCACTTTGCGTGGTGAAGTCACGGCGATCGGTGGCTTGAAAGAGAAGTTGTTGGCTGCTTTGCGTGGCGGTATCAAGACGGTGTTGATCCCAGAAGAAAACGTGAAAGACTTGCAAGAAATTCCAGAAAACGTGAAGAACGGTTTGGAAATCGTGCCAGTACGCTGGGTCGATAAAGTCCTTGAAATTGCACTTGAGAAAATGCCTACGCCATTGCCAGATGACGTGCCAGTTGTTGCAGCGACGCCTGCTGCTGACGTTGCTGCGAAAGCGGAGGCGATCAAGCATTAAGATTTTTCTAGCGCACACCAAAACATGGTGAAAAATGCGCTAGAATATGTGTCTCATGCGGGAATAGCTCAGTTGGTAGAGCGCAACCTTGCCAAGGTTGAGGTCGCGAGTTCGAGCCTCGTTTCCCGCTCCAAATTCGATAAGGGAAGCACGCCATGCTTCCCTTTTTCGTCAAAGTTCATGGCGCGATAGCAAAGCGGTTATGCACCGGATTGCAAATCCGTTTAGCCCAGTTCGACTCTGGGTCGCGCCTCCAAACAAAAAGCCGTTACTGTTCGCAGTAACGGCTTTTTTATTTCAGACGATTTACTACTTAGCAAGTTTCATAGATCGTAGCCGTCTACCAATGCGAGCAAACCTGTCGAGTTGTTAGTTCTGTGCTCAATGATGGATTGGTAAGCTTCACTGTTGTACCAAGCTTCGGCAATTTCACGGCTAGGGAATTCAATCACGACGTTACGCTCTCCCTGCGCATGACCTTCCAGTTGCGTGGCATACCCGCCACGGACCAAGTATTTGCCGCCAAATGCTGCAATGGTTTGAGGCACTTGCTCTGAATAGACCGCGTAACCCTCGGGATGGGTGACGGTGATTTGGCCGACCAGATATGTTTTGCTCATGTGAGTTCAGCGGTAAAAGGCTTCAACTTTGCCCTTGAGTTTGATCAGCAGAGGTTTGCCTTTGCGGTCGAGTGTTTTGTTGGCAGGAACTTTGATCCAGCCTTCAGAGACGCAATACTCTTCCACGTCAAAACGGTCTTTGTCGTTGAAACGAATGCCAATGTCATGCTCAAACACCGCAGCTACATGATGTGGGCTGCGCGGGTCGATAGACAGATGATCGGGAAGGTCTGGTTTTTGTGTATTGGTGTCAGTCATGACTTGATTTTCCATGATTTGCGCTGTTGTTTAAGCGCACAGCAAGCTTAGGGTTTACAAATAAAATCTAAAAAATTTATGTCTAAATATCTGCTGTTTTTTTGTACGTTGATAACGTCCATGTCGTCCTGGGCGGGATGGGTGTTTCTCACGAACAATAGCCACGGCGCGAACGACTATTACTACTCGCCACTGGAGGATAAAGGCAAGGTCAAGGTATTGCGAACGTTTACGCAGCTGCCTGTGGATGCCAAAGTGCCGTATCACACGCCCAAAGCGGTGGTGAAGGTCATGCTCTACAACTATAGTTCTGAGCAATCAACTTACGAAATCAATTGCCAAGAGCAAACCATACATTTAACTGAGCGTATTTTTTATCAGGATATGGTGGGTAAGCGACCGTTCATTACCCACAAGGTGAAGGACACATTTATTCAGCAAAGTAATTCGGAGTTTGCCAAGCAGTTCATCAAGACGCCTTTGCACTTTGATGATATTCGGCACTTCCGCATGCACGAGATTGCTTGTAAATAAAAAAAGGGGACCGCTCTCGGCGGTGAATTGGAGTCCACACGCGTCCTAAAACTTCGGACTGGTGGCGAGAGCGGTCATAAACCTGAGCAACCTTGAACCCTATATATCGGTGCAAGGTGCCAAGGCTTTAGCGAATTAGCCAATCAAATCGACACGACCATCCAGACCCATCACGCCAGTGATGACACTGAGCTTGGGATGGCGTTTTTGCACTTGGCGACGGAACTCATTCAGTGCTTCAGCGTGCGATTCGGTTTCAATCTCTTTGGTCGCAACTTTGTCTTCACCAAAAGCCAATTTGGCTGCGCCGCAATCGCGGTGGCTGATGCCCACCACGCGTTTGATGTGGTGTAACGACACGGTGATGTCCAAGTTGTCCCAGTAGGCTTTGTGCCATGCAGAAAACTTGGGGTGCACTGCGCCAATGGGGCCGCCGGCGATGACGAATTGGCTGTAGTTGTCGCTCAGTTTTTCGCGGCCGATGCCTTGTAAAAGGCCCATGTATTGCCAACTCAGGGTGGTGAAGCGTGGGTCAATGCAGTTGACCAGCATGGCTTCGTAGTTGCCGCTAGCAGCTTGGGCTTGGAAGGGCGTCATGCCCATCAAGCCGCCTGCCACAGTGGCTGCACCGGCGGCGAGGAAGCCACGGCGTGAGTGGTTGCCGGCCAATTGAAGCGGGCCGCAGCAGGCGCAGGTAGGAGTCATGTTGCTCACAGGGGTGTCCTTATCGTGTGTAAAAAAGAGAGTTAGCTATTGGCTGTCGACATCAAACCGGCTGTCTTGAGCGGTTTTGACGATTTTTACAGAATTTGTCCGAACGAAGGGCCATTTAGTGATTGACGCCTCCCGTTGATAATAGGCACTCAAATGCCAGAAATCTCCGCAAAAAGCCCATCTTTCAAAGTCTTGAGCCTCATCCCACCGATGACGCAGCTCAACACACCATACCCATCGACGGCTTACTTGACGGGTTTCTTGCGTTCGCAAGGCGTGGATGCGGTGCAGGAGGACATGGCTTTGGCGCTGGTGTTGGCAATGTTCACACCAGAAGGCCTAGGTCAAGTGCGCGACTGTGCGCTGGCCATGCCCGAGGCTGAACGCACGGCATGTGTGAATTACTTTCTCGATTATTTCGATCGTTACCAATCCACGATTGCCCCCACCATTGCGTTTTTGCAGGGGCGTGATTCGACGCTCGGCCATCGGATTGCAGGGCGGGGCTTCTTGCCCGAGGGGCCCCGCTTTGCCGCTTTAGATGCCTATGACGACGAAGGCAGTGGCGACCCCTTGGCTTGGGCTTTTGGAGCGTTGGGTCAGCAAGACCGTGCGCGCCATTTGGCCACGCTGTATTTGAACGACTTGGCCGATGTGTTGCGAGATGCTGTCGACAGTCGATTTGAGTTTGTGCGCTACGCCGAACAGTTGGCGGGTAGCCAAGCCACGTTCGAGCCTTTGGCGCAAGCCTTGCAGGCTCCGCGTACCTTGGTCGATGAAACCCTGCACGCGTTGACCCTGGAAGTGCTTGCTAAGCATCAGCCGCAGTTGGTGTTGTTGTCTGTTCCATTTCCGGGAGCGGTCTATGCGGCGTTTCGCATGGCACAGACCCTCAAGGCGCATCATCCACAGATTCGAATTGGTTTGGGCGGTGGTTTTGTGAATACCGAATTGCGTGAGTTGACCGAGCCGCGCGTCTTTGACTATGTGGACTTCATCAGTTTAGATGCGGGCGAAAAGCCCCTGTTGACATTGATTGAGCACCTGCAAGGCAAACGCAGTGTGCAGCGCTTGGTTCGTACCTTTGTGCGCAACGAGCAAGGCAAAGTTCAGTTGATGAACTGGGTGGAGCCAGATGTGCCGTTTGAAGACGTAGGGACGCCTACGTGGGACGGTTTGCCGCTCCATCGTTATTTGTCGCTGCTCGACATGCTCAACCCTATGCACCGTTTGTGGAGCGATGGCCGTTGGAACAAGCTCACGGTGGCGCATGGGTGCTATTGGAAAAAGTGCAGCTTTTGTGATGTGAGCCTTGATTACATCTCTCGCTACGAAACAGCCTCCGCTGCCATACTCGTGGATCGCATTGAGCAAATCGTGGCTGAGACGGGGCAGACCGGATTTCACTTTGTGGATGAGGCCGCACCACCCAAAGCCCTGAAAGCTTTGGCTGAGGAGCTGCTGTGTCGCAAGGTGCATATTTCGTGGTGGGGCAATATTCGGTTTGAAAAAACTTTCACGCCAGAGTTGGCTGAGTTGCTGGCTGAGAGCGGTTGCATTGCCATGTCCGGCGGCTTAGAGGTGGCATCGGATCGACTGTTGAGCCTGATGAAAAAAGGCGTGTCTGTCGAGCAAGTGGCGCAAGTCACCAAGGGCTTTTCAGATGCAGGCATCTTGGTGCATGCCTACCTCATGTACGGTTTTCCAACCCAAACTGTGCAAGACACGGTGGATGCGCTGGAGTATGTGCGTCAGTTGTTTGAACACGGGTGCATTCAAAGCGGTTTCTTCCACCGTTTTGCGTGCACAGTGCATTCCCCCGTGGGCAAGAACCCAGCTGGTTACGGCGTTCAAGTTGTGCCGTTACCAGAGGTGAGTTTTGCCAAGAACGACATTGCATTCATCGACCCGACGGGGACTGACCATGACACTTTAGGGCGAGGTCTGAAAAAAGCCATATACAACTACATGCATGGTGTGGGGCTTGAAGAAGATGTGCGCCAGTGGTTTGAGTTGCCAAAGGGGAAGTGCCCTAAAACGACAGTGCCACGACACAAGATTGCCAAGGCGTTGGGCTATTGAATATTTCTTCGTCTATTCTTAAAAGCGGGTGAATTTGTGATTAGAATAGCGGCTTCGGAATTAAACACTCCACGCGGGAATAGCTCAGTTGGTAGAGCGCAACCTTGCCAAGGTTGAGGTCGCGAGTTCGAGCCTCGTTTCCCGCTCCAAATTTAAAAGCCTTCTGATGAAAATCTGAAGGCTTTTTCTTTGGTTATTTATTTCTTGGGCAATGTGCCGCCGCTCTTCACGCATTCATCCACAGTTTTGAACTCTGTGAACTTCTTGGTGCGTTCATAGCTCGTGCTGTTTTTGTCATGGCAGATACCAGAATCTGATTTCTTCACGATTGGCTCAACTGCGGCTGCAGGTTGACCCGCTGCAGGACGACCGCCGCTTTTCACGCATTCGTCCATCGACGCAAATGCTGTGAACTTCTTGGTGTTGCCATATGAGGTGCTGGTTTTGTCGTGACAAATGCCTGCTTCAGATTTCTTCACCGCAGGTTCGGCTGATTCTTTCTTGTCTGCAGCATGGGCCATGCTTAGGCTCATGCCGAGGATGGTCGTTAGTAAAAGGTGGTGTGTGGTGTGGCGCATCATGAGTGGTTTCCTTAAGTCTTTTTTGGGATTAATGAGTTGAGTCAAGATTAAAAAATTTGAGTGTCAATATAGACGAAAAAAATATAAGAAATCAGTCATGACTTGCACGAGTGTCAGAGGCGGTCTGGCGTAAAATCTAAATCCATAACAACACTGCCCGAGTGGTGAAATTGGTAGACACAAGAGACTTAAAATCTCTCGCTTCCGTAAGGGGCGTGCCGGTTCGATTCCGGCCTCGGGCACCATCAATCAAGCACAAGAAGGAGTTTCGTCATGGCACGCTACAACGCCGCGTATGAAATTCATGTGCATGGGCTTATTCCGCTACAGCCTGAAGTCGGCTTAGAACAATTGCAAGACGCTCTGCGCCCTTTGTGGCAGTACGCAGGCGCCACATCCCTTGAAGACGGCGCAACCAGCTCTTACCCTGAAGAGCCAGGCATTCGTTTCAACCCAGAAGAACGCACCTTGCAAATGTGCTGGACGGTTTCTGGCGATGACGACTTCCGTCAAAGTGTTGACGAAATGTGCATGAACCTCAATGAGTTGACCGCTGCAGGCGCCCCTATCGAAGTCACCTTTTATGACAACGATTTTGATGAAGAAGACGAAAACCGCGGGCAAGATTCACGTGATGATTTCATGATGCTGTTTGTGGGTCCCACGCCCGCCGATATCATGCAAGCCCAGCGCGACATGTTGGTCAACGATGTGATTCACCTCATGGAACGTCACTTTGATGGCGCTGAATTGGGAGGGGTCGTTCACGAAATCGACAAGCTGTTCTCTGAACGCTTTGATAATTTGGTGAACTCACTTGATTTGGGCCGCCCACCTCGTGGACCAAATGGTGGCCATGGTGGTGGCCACGGTGGTCGCAAGCCTCGCCATTTGCACTGACAAGTCTGACGACTTTTTTGAGCTTTTGAGCCTGAATTTCTAAGGCAACAAAAAACCGCGCCAAGCGCGGTTTTTTGTTGGGGCAATGGGTTGCTTAGTTGGACTGGATGCCAATGCCCTTGAACTCACCCGTGGCAATGCGCTTTTCCCACTCGGCAGGGCCGGTGATGTGAGCGCTGGTGCCACCTGAATCCACTGCCACGGTCACAGGCATGTCGACTACGTCGAACTCGTAAATGGCTTCCATGCCAAGGTCGGCAAAGCCCACCACTTTGGCGTTTTTGATCGCCTTGGATACGAGGTACGCCGCACCGCCAACAGCCATGAGGTAAGCCGACTTATGCTTCTTGATGGCTTCAATAGCGGTTGGGCCACGTTCGGCTTTGCCCACCATCGAGATCAAGCCAGTTTGTGACAGCATCATTTCGGTGAACTTGTCCATGCGGGTGGCGGTGGTGGGGCCTGCTGGGCCTACCACTTCGTCGCGCACAGGGTCGACTGGGCCGACGTAGTAAATCACGCGGTTCGTGAAGTCCACAGGTAACTTTTCGCCTTTGGCCAACATGTCCTGAATGCGCTTGTGGGCAGCATCGCGGCCTGTGAGCATCTTGCCGTTGAGCAAAATGGTTTGGCCAGGTTTCCAACTCGCCACTTCTTCTTTGGTGAGGGTGTTGAGATCCACACGCTTGCTTTGTTGCGTGTTGGGGGTCCAATCCACGTTGGGCCACAAATCGAGTGAAGGGGCTTCCAAGAACACGGGGCCAGAACCGTCCATCACAAAGTGGGCGTGGCGCGTGGCGGCGCAGTTGGGAATCATGGCGATGGGCTTGCTGGCCGCATGCGTGGGGTACATCTTGATCTTCACGTCGAGCACAGTGGTCAAGCCGCCCAAGCCTTGCGCGCCGATGCCGAGGGCGTTGACCTTGTGGTACAGCTCCAAGCGCAGTTCTTCGACTTGGCTAAGCTTTTCACCCTTGCTGGATTTCTCCAACAACTGGTACATGTCGAGGTCGTCCATCAAGCTTTCTTTGGCCATCAGCACCGCTTTTTCAGCCGTGCCGCCAATGCCAATGCCCAACATGCCAGGAGGGCACCAGCCCGCGCCCATGGTGGGCACGGTTTTCAACACCCAATCGACGATGTTGTCGCTGGGGTTGAGCATGTACATCTTCGACTTGTTTTCGCTACCGCCACCTTTAGCGGCGACGGTCACATCCACTTTGTTGCCGGGCACGATTTGCGTGAAGATCACGGCGGGCGTGTTGTCTTTGGTGTTTTTACGAGCGAACTGAGGGTCATCGACCACGGAGGCGCGCAGCATATTGTCGGGGTGGTTGTAGCCACGGCGCACGCCTTCGTTGATGGCGTCTTCCAAGCTGCCAGTGAAGCCTTCCCAGCGCACATCCATACCGATTTTCAAAAATACGTTCACGATGCCCGTGTCTTGGCAAATCGGGCGACGACCGTAGGCGCTCATCTTGCTGTTGGTCAGAATTTGAGCAATCGCATCTTTGGCCGCAGGGCTTTGCTCGCGTTCGTAGGCGTTGGCCAAGTGCGAAATGAAATCAGCAGGGTGGTAATAGCTGATGTATTGCAAAGCGGCGGCGACCGATTCAATCAAGTCGTTTTGGCGGATCGTGGTCATGGAGATAGTCCTGAAAAAGGCCAGAAGTAAAAACAGCGACAGAGTTTACTCAAAGCCGCTGTCGCAAGGCTTGCAGCTTGCGATGACTTATTTGACGGTCAATACCCAAGCAGCCAGTTTCTTGGCTTCGGCATCATTAACTTGCATATTGGCTGGCATGGGTACGGGGCCCCACACGCCAGCGCCACCTTTTTGAATTTTGGTCGCAAGTTTGTCTACTGCTGTCTTGTCGTTGGCGTACTTGGTCGCCACGTCTTTGTAAGCAGGGCCGACCAGTTTCTTATCGATGGCATGACAAGCCATGCAGTTTTTGGAGGTTGCCAATGCAAGGTCCGCCCATGCGGGCAAGCTCGTGCATGAGGCAACGAGTAAAACGATGGTGCAGAGTTGTTTGTTCATATCGGCGCATCCAATCAGTGCAGAAGATGGCATCAGTGTAATGTGCGTAAATTTTGCGCACTTTCTACTTCGTGTCTATGTGGTCATGTCGTTCAGCGGCCATGTTGTCTTTGGGGGTGGGCGATAATTCAAAGCCTTAATTCATGTCCTTCAATGACCGGAGCTCTCCCATGCCTGCTTATCGTTCCAAAACATCCACCGCTGGCCGCAATATGGCAGGAGCTCGCTCACTGTGGCGAGCCACAGGCATGAAGGACGATGACTTCCAAAAGCCCATCATCGCCATTGCCAACTCGTTCACGCAGTTTGTGCCGGGCCATGTGCATTTGAAAGACTTGGGCCAACTGGTAGCCCGTGAGATCGAAGCTGCTGGCGGCGTGGCTAAAGAGTTCAACACCATTGCAGTCGATGACGGCATCGCGATGGGTCATGACGGCATGCTGTATTCGCTGCCCAGCAGAGACATCATTGCTGACTCCGTTGAGTACATGGTCAATGCGCACTGTGCCGATGCGATTGTGTGCATTTCTAACTGCGACAAGATCACCCCCGGTATGTTGATGGCAGCGATGCGTTTGAACATCCCCGTCATCTTCGTGTCCGGTGGCCCGATGGAAGCAGGCAAAGTTCGCTTGGCCAACCCTCAAACCCAAACCATTGAAATCAAAAAACTCGATTTGATTGACGCCATGGTCATGGCCGCTGACAGCAAAGTGAGCGATGCCGATTTGGCCGAGGTTGAGCGTTCGGCTTGCCCCACCTGCGGGTCATGTTCTGGCATGTTCACCGCCAACTCTATGAACTGTTTGGCTGAGGCGCTTGGCTTGGCTTTGCCCGGCAACGGAACTGTCGTGGCCACACATGCCGACCGCGAGCAATTGTTCAAACAAGCGGGGCGCACCATCGTGGATATGGCCAAGCGCTACTACGAGCAAGGCGATGAGAGCTTATTGCCACGCTCGATGGGTTTCAAAGCCTTTGAAAACGCCATTGCGTTGGACATCGCCATGGGCGGCTCGACCAACACGATTTTGCATTTGTTGGCCATTGCGCAAGAAGCTGAAATCGAATTCACCATGGCCGACATCGACCGCATGTCCAAGGTCGTGCCTCAGTTGTGCAAGGTCGCACCCAACACCAACAAGTACCACATTGAAGACGTGCACCGCGCAGGCGGCATCATGGCGATATTGGGTGAACTCGATCGTGCAGGCAAGCTGCACACCGATGTGCCCACTGTGCACGCCAAGACCATGAAAGACGCGTTGGACAAGTGGGACATTGCCCGCAACCCCTCAGATGCGGTGAAGCACTTTTATATGGCAGGCCCCGCTGGCATTCCAACGCAGGTGGCGTTCAGCCAAAACACACGTTGGCCTAGTTTGGATGTCGACCGCGCCGAGGGCTGTATTCGCTCGTTTGAGCATGCTTTCAGCAAAGAGGGTGGTCTGGCTGTGTTGCGCGGCAACATCGCGCTCGACGGTTGCGTTGTCAAAACGGCTGGCGTGGACGACAGCTTGCTCGTGTTTGAAGGCCCCGCCCATGTGGTGGAAAGCCAAGACGAAGCCGTGGAAAATATTCTGAACGACAAAGTCAAGGCGGGCGACATCGTGGTCGTGCGTTACGAAGGACCCAAGGGTGGCCCTGGCATGCAAGAAATGCTGTATCCCACCAGTTACATCAAATCCAAAGGATTAGGCAAGGCGTGTGCGTTGCTCACGGATGGCCGTTTCTCTGGCGGCACCTCCGGTTTGTCGATTGGTCACTGCTCGCCCGAAGCAGCCGCTGGTGGCACGATTGGCTTGGTCAAGAACGGCGACCGTATTCGCATTGATATTCCTAACCGCAGCATCAATGTGTTGGTGAGTGATGATGAATTGGCCAAGCGCCGTGCGGAGCAAGACAAGCTTGGCTGGAAACCTGCCTTGCCCCGTCCACGTAAAGTGTCGGCCGCTTTGAAGGCTTATGCGAAATTGGCCACTTCAGCTGACAAAGGTGCGGTGCGCGATTTGTCTTTGCTCGATTGATAGACCGACTGCGCACGCATGTTGATTCACCCCCAAATTGACCCCGTCGCCATCGCGCTGGGGCCCATCGCCATTCATTGGTACGGCCTGACCTACTTGGCTGCATTTGCCTTGTTCGTCGGCTTAGGCCACTTGCGCCTGAAGCACGAGCCTTATGCAGCGCAAGTGGTGTTGGGTTCTTGGTCCAAGCAAGATATCGAGGATATTTTGTTTTACGGCGTCTTGGGCGTGATTTTGGGTGGACGTCTTGGCTATTGCGTGTTTTACAACCCAAGCTACTACGCAGCACATCCTCTGGAAGTGTTTGCGGTCTGGCAGGGGGGCATGAGTTTTCATGGGGGCATGCTGGGTGTGTTTGTCGCGACAGCCGTGTTTGCATGGCAGCGTCACCGTCCTTGGTTGTGGGTGACCGACTTCATTGCGCCTTGTGTACCTACCGGGCTGGCTGCAGGGCGTGTGGGCAACTTCATCAATGGCGAGTTGTGGGGCAGGGCGGCAGACCCCGAGCTTGCTTGGGCCATGGTATTTCCGCAAAGCGGCAGCCTGATTCCTCGCCATCCTTCACAGATTTATCAGTTTTTAGGTGAGGGCATTTTGCTGTTCTTCGTCTTGTGGCTGTATGCGCGTCAGCCTCGCGCCACTGGCGCGGTATCGGGAGTGTTCATGATCGGCTACGGCAGTCTGCGCTTCATGGCTGAATACTTCCGCGAACCTGATGCGCATCTGGGTCTGCTCGCTCTGGGTATGAGCATGGGCCAATGGTTGTGCGTGCCGATGGTCTTGGTGGGCGTAGCCCTGTGGCTGCACGCCACACGCAAAGCACAAGCTGTTTGATCTTGTGAGTTAAGGGTTAATCCTTGCGGGTAAATCCCCGCAATTTTGGGTGGTTGGGTTGTTTTTTGAATCTCATAATTACGCGTAATTACAGAGAGTTCGATAGACCCAAAACCCGATGCGTTCGCTTCCCAGTTCCCTGCATGACGACGTGGCCTCACAGCTGCGCAACTACATCTTTGATGGCCAGCTCAGTCCTGGCAGTTTCATCGATGAAGTGACTTTGTGCGAGCTGTGGTCTATCTCGCGCACACCTTTGCGCGAAGCACTCAAGGTGCTCACCGCTGAGGGCTTAGTACGCCATGAGCCGCGTCGTGGTTGTTTTGTCAACGAGGTCACCGAGCAGGACTTGGACGATATTTTTCCAGTCATTGCCATGCTCGAAGGACGATGTGCCTTTGATGCCACCCAGCGTGCCACCCCAGCGGATGTGCAAGCCTTAGAAGTTTTTCATCAACGGCTGAAGCAGCATGCTGAAGCAGGGCGCATCAACGATTACTACGAAGCCAACTTCGCTATTCACGAAGCCATCATTCAGCTGGCGAACAACAAATGGCTGGCACAAACCATTGCCGATTTACGCAAGATTCTCAAGCTCGCTAGGCTGCAGCAACTGCATGCACCTGGGCGCTTGAAACAAAGTTTGAAAGAACACATGGCCGTGTTTGCCGCACTCAAGGCGGGTGATGCTGCTGGTGCAGATGCCGCCATGCGAGACCATTTGTTGAAGCAGCGTGAGGCCTTGCGTGAGTTGGCCTTTGCCAAACGTACGGTGTTGACCGCTTAAAGTCAGAAAGAGGAACGGGATGAACGCGACAACTTGGCTCAGCAGCAAACTCAATTTGCTTCGTAACTCAGCCTCCGCAGCAGCAGATGCGCCTAAGCAAGAAGACCGCTCGACACGTGAACGTTTAGAAGCCACTTTGCGCCAAAAGAAAGAGGCTTTGTCGCCCCGCACGCTGCGCCGCACGCTCACTCTCTTGCAAGCCGTGGTGGATACGCGCGTGAGTGAGGTGGAGGGTGGTCGACGAGCCAAGGCCCTGTCCGATTGGTATGCCAAAGCAGAGCCTGCCGAGCGGCAAGATTTGTGGCTGCTCATCAGCGAGCAGTTCGGTCCAGACGCCATCAAGGTGCGCGCTGCACGTGATGACTACGACGCAGCTTTAGGTACTGTTGACGAAGGTCCCGCCGAGATTCGTTTGCGCCGTGCGTTGGTCTCGCCTCGCACACGCTTGCTGCAACGCTTTGCAGCGTCAGCTGGCGGCATGCGATTTTTGGTCGATTTGCGAGCCGAATTGTTGCCACACCTCAAAGGCAATAAACGTTTGCAAGCCTTGGATGCCGAATTGGAGAACTTGTTCTCCACTTGGTTTGACGTGGCCTTTCTTGAGTTGCGCAGCATCAGCTGGGATTCGCCAGCATCCTTGATTGAAAAGCTCATCAAGTACGAGGCGGTGCACGACATCCGCAGTTGGGCCGATTTGAAAAACCGCTTAGACAGTGACCGTCGCTGCTATGGGTTCTTTCACCCCAGCTTGCCCAATGAGCCTTTGATCTTTGTGGAAGTGGCATTGCTGAATGAGATGGCTGACAACATCATGCCGCTGTTGGATGAGTCTGCCGCTCCCGAAGATTTGCAAAAAGCCACGGTCGCCATTTTTTATTCCATCAGCAATACGCAAGGTGGTTTGAAAGGCGTGAGCTTTGGTGACTCACTCATCAAGCGTGTGGTGGAAACGCTCAAAGAGGAATTTCCCAAGCTCAAAACTTTTGCCACTTTGTCTCCCATTCCAGGCTTACGCCCTTGGTTGGCTAAGAATGCTGCGGAGTTACTCGCACAACTCAATGAAAAAGAGCTGTCGGCTTTAGGGCGAGAAATTAGTTTTGAACCGCCGACGGCAAGCCATGTGCTAGCCGCTATCGAGCAGCCACAACTGTTAGAGGTGTTGTCTACGAAGTCACCCCTGCGTCAATTTCTTACACGAGCGGGCGCGCATTATTTGGGGCTGGCTAAGCAAGGCGAGCAAGTGCTTGATCCCGTGGCTCGCTTTCACTTGGGCAATGGTGCACGCATTGAACGCATCAACTGGTTTGCAGATCCGTCCGCCAAAGGCATCAAACAATCACACGGCTTGATGGTCAACTATTTGTATGACCTCAAACGTTTGGACAAACACCGTCAACTGTTGGAAAAGGGGATTGCACCAGCCTCTGGCGATGTGGAAGACATGTATTTCAAGTGAGTTCGTTCAATAAAACCATCAGGAGACAAACATGAAAAATTTCAAAACTCAATCTAGCCGCCGACAGTGGATGGTCTTGGCTGCAGCCGCCTGTGCTGCTGTTAGCTTTGGCGCTCAAGCTCAAAGCAATTGGCCCGCCAAGCCCGTGACCTTGGTGGTGCCGTTTCCAGCAGGTGGCGGTACAGACACATTTGCGCGTCCTTTTTCAGCCCAGTTTTCAAAGCAAACTGGTAAGACCTTGGTGATTGACAACCGAGGTGGTGCAGGGGGTAACTTAGGCGCTGGCGTAGCCGCCAAAGCAGCGCCCGATGGCTACACCTTGTTCATGGGGGCAGTACACCACTCCATCGCACCGTCGATGTACCCCAAGTTGGACTACGACTTGGAGCGTGACTTTGTGCCTTTGGCCATGGTGGCCAGCGTGCCTCACGTGTTGGTGGTCAACCCCAAGAACGTGCCAGGTGACTTCAAAGCCTTCATGGAAATGGTGCGTAGCAAGCCCGGTAAATTCAACTATGGCTCAGCGGGTGGCGGTACTTCGCACCATTTGGCGGGTGAGCTGTTTAAGTTGCAAAGCAAAACCTTCATCACCCACATTCCCTATCGCGGGGCAGGCCCCGCTTTGCAAGACTTGATTGCTGGCAACGTGGACATGATGTTTGACGGCTTGGGTTCTTCTGCACAGCACATCAAGGGTGGTCGCATCAAAGCCTTGATGGTGTCTGGCAATAAGCGTAACCCTGCATTTCCAGATGTACCCTGTGCTGCTGAATTGGGTTTGCCCGATTACAACGTGACGACTTGGTATGGCTTGTGGGCACCTAAGGGTACGCCTGCGGATGTACAGGCCCGCATCATCGAGGAGGTGCGTAAAGCGGCGACCTCAGAGGACATCAAAACCAGCTGGGGCAATAGCGGCGCGGAATTTCCTAACCTGACAGGCGCACAGTTTGGTAACTTTGTCTCTGCTGAAATTAAAAAATGGGCCAGTGTCGTGAAGGCCTCTGGCGCCAAATTGGATTAACAAAACAATGAATCACAACCTCTATGCGGCCTTGCGTGCCGCATTTCCCAAAGACTTGAACGCTACCGCCATCGAAACAGACGATGGCTTGCATTACAGCTGGTCCGACCTTGAGCGGGCCAGCGCGATGATGGCCAATTTGCTGGATTCGCTGCACATTCCCAAAGGTTCACGCGTGGCGGTGCAAGTGGAGAAGTCGGTCGAAGCCGTCATGCTCTACCTTGCGACTTTGCGTGCGGGCTATGTGTTTTTACCGCTGAACACGGCTTACCAAAGCGCTGAGATCGAATACTTCATTGACAACGCCGAACCCGCCGTGGTGGTGTGCAGCAGCAAAAACTTTGGCTGGGTCAGCAAGATTGCCTTCAAAGCGGGTACGCAAAACGTGTTCACCTTGGACGATAACCGCACCGGCAGTTTGCTAGAGCGCGCCGCGCATTGCTCGGACCAATACCGAGTGGTGAGCAGCGCTGCGGACGACTTGGCGGCTATCCTCTACACCAGCGGTACCACAGGCCGGAGCAAAGGCGCCATGCTCTCGCACGGCAACTTGCTGAGCAATGCCCAAACCTTGAAAGATTACTGGGGGTGGAAGCCAGGCGATGTGCTCATTCACGCCTTGCCCATTTTTCATGTGCATGGTTTGTTTGTGGCCATTCACGGTGCTTTGCTCAACGGCAGCAAGATGATTTGGATGTCCAAGTTCGATCCCAAACTCGTCATTGACAAAATGCCAGAAGCCACGGTGTTTATGGGCGTACCTACACTTTATGTGCGCATGTTGGCTGAGCCAGCGCTCACCAAAGCGCAAGCTGCAAGCATGCGTTTGTTTGTGGCGGGCTCAGCGCCTTTGCTGCTAGAAACCTTCAACGAATGGCGTGAGCGCACGGGGCACACCATATTGGAGCGCTATGGCATGAGCGAAACCATCATGCTCACCTCCAATCCCTACGCTGCTGATCCGCGCTACTCTGGCCAAACAGAGCGTCGTGGCGGGACAGTGGGCTTTTCCTTACCCGGTGTGTCTTTGCGCGTGCAAGACGACCAAGGCCACAACCTGCCCGTGGGTGAAATCGGTGGCATCCAAGTCAAAGGCCCCAACGTGTTTAGCGGCTACTGGCGCATGCCCGAGAAAACAAAAGAAGAGTTCACGGCAGACGGTTATTTCAAAACCGGTGACGTGGGCAAGGTGGATGAGCGCGGGTATGTGGTCATCGTAGGCCGCAGCAAAGACCTCATCATCAGTGGTGGCTACAACGTGTATCCCGCAGAAATTGAGGGCTACATCAACGAGATGCAAGGCGTCGCAGAAAGCGCCTTGATTGGCGTGCCTCACCCAGATTTTGGCGAGGTGGGCGTGGCGGTGGTGATTCCCAAGCCCGGTGCCAAGGTCGATGCAGAGGCGGTCATTGCAGCACTCAAATCACAACTCGCGAACTTCAAAATTCCTAAGAAGTGTTTTGTTGTTGCAGAGTTGCCTAGGAACACCATGGGCAAAGTGCAGAAGAACTTGCTGCGCGAGCAGTACAAAGGTTTGTTTTAATTTGCGCGCCAACACTCGGATGCTGATGGGGCTGTGCTGCGGTGGCCGATTTCTGGTACTCCAGCATGAGGCCGCCGCCGCGCAGCCCCGTCAGTATCAGCGAGAGAGGAAACAGAAGCAAAAACAAAAAAGCCACTCCAAAAAAGAGTGGCTTTTTCATGGAGAAGAGAAAACTTAGCCAGTCAAAGCCGCCGAGTTCACCCGTTGCGTGATGTGCGCCAAAGCCTCATCGACTTGGTCAATCAAGATCAAGCACAAATCGCCTTTTTGTAAACGATCCATCGCACGGTCAATCGCCAAAAACTCACCGTGAATTTCATCGATGTGTGAGGTGCGTTTGGCACCATCCAAGCCTTGACGCAAGAGCTTCAAGACCTCACCATCCACACGACCGCGTTGGCAGGCGTCTTGGTACAACACCACATCGTCAAATGCTTCACCAATGATGCGTGTTTGCTCGCGGATGTCTTCGTCGCGACGGTCGCCCGCACCGCTGATGACTACGCTGCGGCGTTGTGCGGGTAGGTTGGTCACGGCTTGCACCAAAGCTTTGATGGCGTCTGGGTTGTGGCCGTAGTCGGCAATCACGGTGGCGCCTTTGTAGTCGAACACATTGAAGCGTCCAGGCACGGCATTGCTGTCGCTCACAAACGTGGCCAAACCTTTGCATATGGTTTGCCAAGGCACGCCCACCGCCCATGCCGCCCCAATTGACGCCATGGCGTTCTCAATTTGGAAGCTGATCGCGCCACCGCGTGTTACAGGAATTTCAGACAAGGGAATACGCACCGAGTGGTTGCCTTGCATGGCCACGATTTGGTCGTCTTCCACAAACAACACGCGCTTGCCTTGTGCACGGTGCGTGGCAATGACAGGGTGGTGGGCATCTAAACCAAAGAACGTCACTTGGCCTGGGCACTTATTGGCCATGGCCGCCACGATGGGGTCAGTGGCGTTGAGAACGGCTGTGCCCGACTCGGCCACGTTTTGCACGATCACGCGCTTCAGTACAGCCAAGTCTTCCACTGTGGTGATGTAGTTGAGTCCCAAGTGGTCGCCCATGCCAATGTTGGTGACCACGGCCACTTGGCAGCGGTCAAAGGCCAAGCCTTCGCGCAACATGCCGCCACGTGCGGTTTCGAGTACGGCTGCGTCGACATCAGGGTGGGCCAATACGTTGCGGCCACTGCGTGGGCCGCTGCAGTCGCCGCTGTCGGTTTGACGGCCGTTCACATACACGCCATCGGTGTTGGTCATGCCCACACGTAAACCGTTGGCACGCAAGAGGTGAGAGGTGAGGCGCACGGTGGTGGTTTTGCCGTTGGTGCCTGTGACGGCAATCACAGGAATACGACCATCGCCGCCGTCGGGGAACATGGTGGCCATCACAGCTTCGCCCACATCGCGGCCTTTGCCAAACGAGGGGCTCAGGTGCATGCGCAAACCAGGCGCTGCGTTGACTTCGACCACGCCGCCGCCTTGTTCTTCAAGGGGGCGCAACACGGTGTCGCACACCACGTCGACGCCGCAAATATCTAGGCCAACCATCTGGGCTGCTGCGATGGCACGTAGGGCGACTTCAGGGTGCACATCATCGGTCACGTCAGTGGCTGTTCCGCCTGTGGAGAGGTTGGCGTTGTTGCGCAGGATGACACGTTCGCCTTTGGCAGGCACTGAGTCAGCTTCAAAACCTTGTTCTTTGAGGCGCGCCAAGGCAATGTCATCAAAGCGAATTTTGGTGAGTGAAGTGGCATGGCCTTCGCCGCGGCGTGGATCGGCGTTGACCATGTCTACCAACTCACGCACGGTGTTGGTACCGTTGCCAATGACGAGCGGAGGTTCACGACGTGCAGCAGCGACGAGCTTGTTACCCACCACCAAAAGGCGGTAGTCGCTGCCGGGCAAGAAGCGTTCAACCAACACCTCTTCACGGCAAGCGCGTGCGGCCACGTAAGCAGCCTTGACGCCTTCTTCGGTGGTCACGTTGACTGAGATGCCCTTGCCTTGGTTGCCATCACGAGGTTTGACCACCACAGGGAGGCCAATCTCTTGTGCCGCAGCCCAAGCGTCGTCGGGGCTGGTGGCTGGACGCCCCATGGGCACAGGCACACCTGCTGCATGCAACAGTTTTTTTGTCAGCTCTTTGTCTTGTGCGATGGATTCCGCAATCGCGCTGGTGGAATCAATTTCTGCAGCTTGAATGCGGCGTTGTTTGCTGCCCCAGCCCAGTTGCACCAGGCTGCCTTCGGTCAGACGGCGGTAGGGAATACCACGCGCGATGGCTGCGTTCACGATAGAGCCAGTTGATGGCCCCAAGCGAATGTCTTCATCGAGTTCGCGTAATTGATGGATGGCTGCGTCTACATCAAAGCTGGTGTTGTGGAGTGCGGCCAGACACAATTCATGCGCCAAACGAATGGCCAAGCAACCCACTTGTTCTTCGGTGTACTCAACCGCGACTTGGTACAGACCGTGATCAGTGGTGGCTGTGGTGCGACTGAATGTGACGGGGCAGCCTGCTTCGATTTGCAAATGCAAGGTGGCCGCCTCGAGCGCGTGTGCCATGCTCAGCTTGACTTTGTGGTTGGTTGCGCGTAAGGCGCCAACGCCTGGGAACAAATTGCGCAAACGACTTTCAAAGTCTGGGTGCTGGCTCAAATCGGTTTCGGCGTCTTCGCACTTGACCATGGCTTCCACGGCGGTGTGACGGGTCCAGAGGTTAGGGCCGCGCAGGGCGCGGATACGAGAGACTTCCATTAGCCATTCATCCTTGCAACGTCTTTGCCAACATGTTGGTTTTGTTGTCCAAAATTTTTCAAGCCCGCACGAATCAACAGCGGCGCAATGTCCAACGACCAAGCTGTGGCCACAGCGGCCAGCAGCGTCGAAATATGCAGGCCGTCCTTGAGTAAGCGTGCAATCAACTCGAGGTCGAGGTGGAACAGTTGTGTTTCTTGGTCGCCACGCGCCAGCGTGACGTGGCCATCTTTGCAAAATACACCACGGCCTCCCGCTTGCAAATGCGCCTTGAGCGTTGCGTTGTCGGGGTCTTTGGCGTAGTACACCACTTCACCATCGCTCAGTTCGGCCAATGTGGTGACGGCTTCTTCGTCTGCATTGAGCACGGCAGCACCTTCTGGCAACACCAAGTCGACTTGGGTACGGACAACGGTGCGCATTTGCTCAGGCGTTTGGATGTCGTGTTTTTCAATCAGCGCTGCATCGGTGTCTGGCATGTTGGTGACGACGCCCACCAAGCAGCGGTCATAGGCCAAACCTTCATCCAAGATGAGGGCTGGTGTCGTTTCAAATACCGCTGCATCGAGCGCGCGGTTGATCAGCAAACGCTCAGAGGCGGCAAAACCACGCGAGTCCGTTTTGCCCAAATGCTGCTGGTCCATGTACAAGCCGTCTTTGCAAGCCAAACCGGTGCGTTTGCCAGACAGGTGCAACAACCAAGCCACCAGTTGAGACAGCTCAGTGGTTTGTTGGCTGCCCACAATGCCTACGACAGGAATGCGGCCTGATTCATTAGGGCCAAACAGGTGCTCAACAATGGCTTTGCCTACAGGGCGAGGTTGGCCCACTGCAGGTTTGACGTGCATCAGCAAGCCAGGGCCTGCATTGACTTCAATGATGGCGCCTTGCGTTTCCTCTAAGGGACGCGAGATGTCTTGCGTGACGATGTCGATGCCTGCAATGTCAAGGCCGATCACGCGTGCGGCAAGCGTAGCCACCGCAGCGACTTCAGGGTTGACTAAGTCGGTGACATCGTTGTTGAGGTTGCCGTTGCGTTGTACCACCACAATGCGGCCTTTTTCTGGCACGCTGGAAGGCTCTAAGCCTTGGCGTTGAATTTCTAGCAGCGACATTTCTCCGCGCGGGGTATCCAAGCGAATCAGGTCCAGTGGAAAACCCTCGGCAATGCCACGTCGTGGGTCGGTGTTGATTTGTGAATCAATCAGCTGTTCAACGGTGGAGGTGCCGTCACCCGTGATGGTGGCTGTTTCGCCTCGCACAGCTGCCACCACACGGTCGCCGACCACCAATACGCGGTGTTCGTCGCCGCGTACATAGCGCTCGATCAACACTTCACTGCCTTCTTTTTCAGCCGCAACCCAAGCCTTACGCACACCTTCTTCGGTGTTCACGTCCAAAGACACGCCCCAGCCGCGGTTGCCGTCTAGGGGTTTGACCACCACGGGCAATCCAATGTCTTGCGCAGCTTCCCAAGCTTCATCTGCTGTTTTGGCAATTTGGCCTTCTGGCACAGGTATGCCGCATTGCGTGAGCAAGCGCTTGGTCAAGTCTTTGTCGCTGGAGATGGTTTCGGCAATGGCGCTGGTGCGGTCTGTCTCAGCAGTCCAAATGCGGCGCTGCTTCGAGCCGTAGCCCAGTTGCACCAAGTTGCCCTCGGTCAAACGAATGAACGGAGTTTTGCGCTCGACAGCCGCATCCACGATGCAAGCGGTGCTTGGGCCTAAACAGCGCAAGTCGGCAATTTTCTTGAGGCGTTCAACGGTGCCTTCGATGTCAAACGGCGTGTTGTTGGCCGCGGCCATCACCAGTTGGCGGGCCGCTAAAAAGCTCTCACGGCCCAGTTCTTCGTGTTCTGTGCGGAAGACAACTTTGTAGACGCCACGTTTGCTGATCTCGCGAGCTTTGCCAAACTCTGCACGGGCGCCTGCGAGCAATTGCAGCTCGATGGAGACGTGCTCCATGATGTGGCCCATCCAAGTGCCGCCCACCAAACGGGTCAAAAAGCCACCACGGTGACCCACACCGCAGTGGTGCTCCACCAAGCCCGGTAGCCAGCCGTTGATGCGGTCGTTGAACCCCTCAATTTTGTTGGAAGGGTGATCTTCCATTTCGCCTAGGTCAATGAGCGCTTCGATGATGGGGCGGTAAGTCCAAATATTGGGCCCGCGCAAATAATTCATGCGCAGGATTTGAATGTCTTTGAATGCCATAAATGAGCTTCAGGTTTAGCGGAGGTTTTGGGTGGCTGAAGCAGGGAGGAGAGCCAGGGTCACCACAGCGACCTCCGAGGCTGCGACGATACAATCATTTGCAAACGTGCTGGGGTTTAACAAAGTCTTGGCTCCTGCTTTTTATTTTTCCAATAATGAATTCTTCTTTATCGGCTTCCACCAAAGTTGTTTTGCCCGAGGGCTGGCGAACTT
>JACCDH010103203.1_pt1 | contig 37029 bp, 33 predicted proteins | sample 7442481 | NCBI WGS metagenome assembly JACCDH01 (sample SAMN15323433, study PRJNA562643) | freshwater metagenome | isolation source: river surface water | place: USA:Blue River Watershed | collected 2017-08-15 | reverse complement strand
TTTGGTTTGGGGGCTTTTGAGAAGTTTTGAGGGAGATTTAATTCGATAATCACATTCTAAAAACCAATAGAATCGGGAGTTTTAAGTAAGATTGTTAACTTGCAAAGTTGTTAAGTTGCAAAGTTGTAATGTTGCTTGAAATCATCTCATTCGTATGTGAGATTTAAATATTTAAATTTGTGAATCTCGAAATCATCAAATCTTCAAATCTTCATATCTTCAAATCTTCAAATCTTCAAATGCATTAATCCAATCACCCATATATCAATACCACTTATCAATTTTAATGAACACCTGCTTTTTCTCCCAAATATTTGATTAAATTTGAAACATGAAGTTTGTCTATCCTGAATTTCTTTGGGCTTTATTCGCGCTAGCGATTCCAATCATTATTCATTTATTCAATTTTCGAAAATACAAGACACTTTACTTCTCAAGTCTTCAGTTCATTAAGCATGTCGATCAACAAACGCGTTCTACCCAGAAACTGAAACATTTACTTGTTCTTGCCTTACGTTTACTCGTTTATACATTCCTCATTTTTGCTTTTGCGCAACCGTATATTCCTGCTAACGAAGGAAGTGAAACTGCAGGAAAACCCGTCTTAGCCATATACATTGACAATTCCTATTCGATGACTGCCAAAGGAACGGAGGGAGAATTGTTGTCGGAAGCACGTGAAATGTCGCGCAAAATGATCAATGCGGCAAGTTTGGAAACGCGCATTTTGTTATCGACCAATGCGATGAGCGGAATCGAACAGCGTTTATTGACAAAAGTCGATGCCTTGGATTATTTGGATAAAATTGAATCAAGTGCATTAGTTCGTTCACTGGATGACGTGTTAAATTGGCAACGTGCGTTTATCGACAAAGAACATCAGAACAATCAAAAAATTGGCGTGCGTCAATACGTTTTCTTCTCAGATTTTCAGAAATCATCTGCTAAAACAGCCGAATTGACCGAAGATGCTTTTTCATTCTATTATCCAGTAAAATTAACGCCTCAAGCAAGCGAAAACATCTACATCGATTCAGTTTGGTTCAATTCTCCAATTCAACGAATAGGTCAAAACAATGAATTGAACATACGAGTAGTGAATGCTGGAGATGAAGCCTTGACAAACGTTGAATTGCACTGCGAAATAACAGGCATTCGTCGCGATGTATTCATGGATATTCCAGCAAACCAAAAGGCGACAACGGTAATTAATTACACGGAACAATCGGGTGGATACAAAAAAGGAACCTTATCGGTCAACGACAAACAATTGTTCTGGGATGATGATTATTACTTCTCCTATTTCGTTGATAATCAAACAAACATCTTAATCATCAATGGAAATGGCGCTACTCCTGCAGTTTCACAGGTTTACAATTTAGAGCGCTATTACAAAGTTAAATCAATAGATGAAAATGCCTTTACCTTGGATGAATTGAATCAGGTTGATTTGGTTTTCGTCAATGGAATGAATGAACTTCCTTCTGGAATGGCGCAGAACTTGAAAGAATTTGCGCAATCAGGCGGAACATTGGCTTTGTTCCCTGGCGCTAAAGCGAACTTAGGAACGTGGAACAACTTGTTGCAAGAGCTTCAATTGCCAAGTTTGGGAGCGGTTCAAGCATCTGGAACAAAAATCGAAAAGTTGGTCTACGATGATCCTTTCTTCCACGAAATGTTTGAAAAGAAAAAGGAGAATTTGAATTTACCAAGCGTTCGAAAAGCCTATCGTGCTATTTCTTCTGGTTCAACATCGTATTACGATTTAATACGTTTACAAAATGGTTCACCGTTGTTGTTGCGTTCTAGCGGTTCAATAAACACATTTTTGTTTACTTCTTCCTTGGACAATGAATTCAGTTCATTCACAACGGACGCATTGTTTCCTTCGATTGTTTTGCGCATCGGTGAAATGAGTCAACGCAAAGCTCCAATTTCATTAACCATCGGAAAAGAATCATTCTTCCCTTTGTATAAAAAACAAAGTGGTGAAACACCAATTCACATTAAGAACAAGGATGTTGATTTCATTCCACAAATTAAACGAGAAGGATTGATCAACTATTTGTCGTTGAGCGGAATGGAAGCCTTGGAAAATTTGAAAGCTGGAAATTATGCCATCTGGGATGAAAAGAAAGAAGGCGAATTGTCCTTAAATTATGACCGTACAGAATCTTCTATTGCATGCTTCAATGAAGCAGAAATTGTGAGTTTACTGGAAGAAAAAGGACTTAAAAATGTAAGCTTCAGTGAAATCAATGAAGGACAAAGTCTTACAAAGATTGATATTGAAAAACCTTTTGAATATTGGAAAACAGCCATGCTTTTTGCACTCATCTTTTTGATATGTGAAATGTTGGTGATTAAATTTTGGAAATAAAACGCATACACAATGAAAATTCTCATTAAACAAGCCACCATTCTTGACCCGCGCTCAAGTCATTTGAATAAGAAAATGGACATTCTTGTAACCGACGGAACGATTGAAGCGATTGAAAATTCAATCAATGCAACAGATGCTCAAGTATTGGAAGGTGAGAATTTGATTGTTTCACAAGGATGGGTGGATTTGAAAGCACATTTTTGTGATCCAGGAGAAGAACACAAGGAAACGATTGACAGTGGATTGGATGCAGCAGCTTTCGGAGGATACACACACGTTGCGGTTTTACCAAGCACGCATCCAGTGGTAGATGGAAAAACACAAGTTGATTACATCTTGCGTCGCGCAGAAAATCATGTAACAAGCATTCATCCAATTGGTGCGATTACTGAGAAAATGGCTGGTGAAAACTTGGCAGAAATGTATGACATGTATCAATCAGGAGTGCGATTATTTTCGGATGATTTAGTTCCTGTTAATTCTGGAATTATGTACCGTGCTTTACTTTATTCAAAAAACTTCAACGGAAAAATTATCGCCTTTTCAAGAGATTATGCCTTAGCAGGAAAAGGAATGGTTAACGAAGGTGAAGCATCTACACGAACAGGTTTAAAAGCAGATGCAACGATTGCAGAAATCATTCAAGTTGAACGCAACATTCGCTTGACAGAATATACAGAAGGTTCGATTCACTTAACGGGAATTTCGTGTGCCGAAAGTGTTGATTTGGTGCGTAAAGCGAAAGCAAAAGGATTGAACATTACAGCTGATGTACATTTGATGAATTTGGTTTACAACGAAACTGCTGTTTTGGGATTTGATTCTAACTTCAAAGTAATGCCAGTTTTGAGAAGAGAATCAGACAGAGTTGCTTTATGGGAAGGATTGAAAGATGGTACAATTGACACAATCGTTTCAGATCATCGTCCACACGACAAAGAAGAAAAAGATGTTGAATTCGACAATGCCTCTTTTGGTTGTATCAATCTACAAACCGTTATTTCTGCCCTATCAGCTTGCAAAGAATTTGATTTAACTGTTGTATTAAAAGCACTTTCGATCAATGCACGTGAAATTTCATCAATTATTGAACATCCTATTGAAGTTGGAAACAAGGCTGATTTAACCATTTACGCGCCTGATAATCAATGGACTCTTACAAAGGATTTGATTTGCTCGCAAACTATCAACACGCCGTATGTTGGTAAAGATTTGAAAGGTTCAGTTGTTGGAATCATAAATAACGGTAAATTAGCTTTTAGAGACTAAGAATATGCCGAATAAAAAGTCCTTTTTAAAACAATTCTGGAAAGAAAAAAAGATGGTTGGTGCAATGGCACCGAGCTCACGTTTTTTGGCAAAAAAAATGTTAGAAAACATCGATTTTTCAAATGCCAAAGTGTTGGTTGAATTGGGTCCTGGAACGGGCGTATTTACAGATAAAATTCTAGAAAAAATGGCACCTGATGCCGTTCTTTTGGTGTTTGAATTGCACGATGCTTTTTGCTCGCAATTACAAGCTAGAATTACAGATAAACGTGCTCACATCATTCATGATTCTGCAGAAAAGATTGAAGAGTATTTAATGAAGTATGAATTGGGCAAAGCGGATGTTGTCATTTCATCACTTCCCTTGGCGAATTTCCCGCAAGAATTAAGAAATTCAATTCTTCACGCCTCGCACAAATCATTGACAGAAGTTGGCAAGTACATCCAATTCCAATATTCTTTGCAATCGAAAAAACACATTAAAAAAGTGTTCAATGAAGTATCAATCGACTTTACGCCGTTGAACTTCCCTCCTGCCTTTGTTTACACCTGTAACAAGGCTGATTAACACTTAACATTCACTCGTATTCTTTTCAGTCGGTAAAACTGACAGTTCAATCAACCTTTCTGGATTTGGTATAATTCTTGGCTATCTTTCTGTTAGAAAACAACAAATTGATACGTCATGAAAACAAAACTCGACATTCAGAAAATTTTGCACAGTCGCAAAAGCACACAAAAAGGCACTGGTTCTTTTGACAAAGCACTTATAGGATTGGGAATTAAATTCACCAAAAACGATAAATCGGACAAATAAGGTTCGGCTTAGAAATCGCCTCCACCTTCTCCACCACCACTTGATTTTTTAGGTGCCATTTCCAATTTTCCAAATTTATACGAGAACGTCAAGAAAAATCTTCTCGTAAGCCATTTGAATTGCACATCTTGGTAAATCCCTGGTTGATTTAACGTCATATAAAATCCTTGGCGATTAAACACATCCGTTACGCGCATTCCAACAGCAATTTTTCCGTCCTTGAACGTTTTTTCCCCTGAAATATCAACTGGACCTCTACGTTGCACAATTCCTTGAACCGAAACGCGCGGACCATTGTAAGCTGCATTCACTTGAATTGATGCTGTACGTTTCCAAAATTCAACAGTTCCAGAATATTTCATGTTCCAGTTAAATCCACCAACATTCCAATTCGCATTTGGATTATCATCAACATATTGCGTATAATTTGCATTTGCCGACAAAGTATTTCTCCACCATTTGTATGGCTTTACAACAAAAATCACTTCCGCACCAACACTATGACTTTCATCCAAATTCGCAAAAGTAACCGTTGAAGCATTGTTCGCATAAAATTCTTTTACTCGTGTAATTACGCCCGTTGTGTGACGGTAAAAGACACTTGATGAGAAGGTTACAATTTTCTTTTCATTCATGTAGCCTAAGTCGTATGAATCAATAAATTCTGGTTGTAAATACGGATTTCCTGTACGAAGATTGTATGGATCCGCATAACTTGTAAATGGATTTAAATCAGCTGATTGAGCACGATTGATTCTGCGTGAATAGCTCAAACTGATTTCTGACTTCTCTGTTAAGGCATAGCGCACGTGAGCTGAAGGGAAGAAATTAAAGTAATCATTCACAATTCGTATTGAATCTGAAATTAAGTTTGGAATCTGGTAGGCTTTCTCAACACGCACACCAATTTGGTATTTAAACTTTTTAATTTGCTGTCCAAAAATTCCGTACGCACTGTACACTTGCTCGTTGTAGGCATAATTAAAATTCGAAACCGTATCTTCTAAATAATTTCCTGAAAGTGTATCCAATGTTTCTGAGTAGGTATCCACACTTTGTTGGCGAATGATTGTTTTTACACCTGATTCTAAACGCGCATTTTGTTTAGGAAATAAATACGTAAAATCGACCTGACCTGTTGTGATGTTATTCTTTTCCTTGTTAAATAAACGTTGATTTAATGCCGTTTTCAACTCTTGAATAGAATCTGAAGCGTAATCATTTTGCCAATAAAACCCCTGAATATTATCTGATCCAAGCGACTGATTTAAATCTACAACAAGATTTCCTCGATCATTTTTTAAATCGTGCTTGTAATTCACATTGAAATCGAAATTTTGTTGCTGGGAAGGATCTGAAGAGATGCGACGCCACAATCTCAATAAACTATCAGATGATGTTAAGGTGGAATTCCATTGATCACCTGTGCGATTGCGTTCACCAACACTTCCTGTCATGCTAAAACCTAGCAAATGACGCGGTTTCAAGTAAAAATCTGCACCTGCACGGAAAGTATGACCGAAGTTTTGATCCGTTCCCAAACGATCCTGATCCATTTTCATCATTGAATCAGCCGTAATATCACGTTCCAAATACATAAATTGATTGCGGTAACCATCCAAATATCTTCCAGCATAACTAGCAAATGTGTTAAGCTTCGAATTTCTAAAACTTAATGAAACGGAACCTTCAGCCACATTTCCACCGTGAATATCACCAGAGCCTAAGTTCGAAGTAATCAACCCATTGAATCCACGCATTTTGTTTTTCTTCAAAACAATATTGATGATACCCGACGTTCCATCTGGATCATATTTCGCCGATGGATTTGTCACAACCTCAATGCGTTCAATCGATCCAGCTGGCAAAGCATCTAACAAGGTTTTTCCATTCCCCCCTGAAATTGAACTTGGTCGACCATCAATCAAAACGGTAACGGTTCCATCTCCACGCAAAGTAACTCCACCTTCTTGATTCACTTCGACAGACGGAATATTATTCAACACATCATTGGCAGTTCCACCTTTTACAGACAAATCTTCACCAACATTGTACACTTTTTTGTCAATACCTGTTTTTAACACATCCAATTGACCAACAACTTTTACTTCTCCTAGCCCTTTAACTTCAATACGTTGCAGTTTAATAATCCCTAGATTTGCCACTTTTACTGCTTGGGAAATTTTAATATCTTCAATCAATTCTTGGTTGTAGTCAGCAAAAATGATTTTCGCGTAATAATTTCCTAAAGGAACTTGATCGAAGGTAAATTTCCCTTCTGCATCGGTGTAAATCCCTGAATACAACGTTGAATCTGCTGCTTTGTATAATTTGAATGCTACATATTCCATCGGAAGTTCGGTCTTCGTATCGATAATTTTACCCGATACAATACCATCTCCAGCAGGTTTTGGTCCTTGTGCAAAAAATGTAAATGAAATCAGCAGAAAAGATCCTGTAACTAATTGTTTTTGAATGGTTTTAAAAAATGTCATGTCGTTGAAAGTCGTTTTGTCTTTATTGGGTTGTTAAAAATACGGCTAATCCTCAGTGATTCGGCGTATTTTTAGTTTAATTTAATATCAATTGGCTTTTTTAACAATTTTGCAACCGGACAGCGATCTGAAATCTCAAGCAATCTGTTGTGTTGTTCATCTGTTAAATTCCCAGAAAATTCTATTGTTTTAAGAATTTCTGTTCGTTCATCCAACTCTGTCATGTTCAATTCAATCGTAATTTGACCGATATCCCAATTTCTTGGTTGAGCATACATTCGAAGTGTAATCAAGATACAACTTGCTAGAGAAGAAAGAAAAAGCTCTTTGGGCGTTGGTCCTTCATCTTGCCCATTCAATTCAAAAGGTTCATCAGATAGCCATGAATGTGAACGCGCCGTGTTTGTCACTTGATAATCGTAGGAAATACTCGAAACAAGTGTGATTGATTCAGGCATTTTTTTCGCGCACTTTGTCCAACAAATCACTTAGGGTATTTGCCTCTTCATCTGTGAGATTGGCTTTGATCAAGGTGTTAACGTCCAAACATTTGTCCATTTCAGCCAATAGATATAATCCTTGTTCTGAGATTTTAACATAGACGACACGACGATCTTCAGAACAACGCGTGCGTTCAATCAATCCTTTATCGATCAATTTATCCATTAAGCGAGTTGTGTTAGGTGATTTTTCAATCATGCGCTCTTTCACCGTATTCACGTTAATCATGTCTTTTGCACCCCGAAGAATGCGTAAAATATTGAATTGCGCCATTGACAAATCATATTTTGACATGAATTGATTTTGAATATTCCCTAGGAAATTGCTCGTGAATCGTATGTTAACTATTGCGCGTTGCTGCGGTGAGGTAAAGCTCGACTTAATTTCTTCATCAATTTTCATGGTGCAAAGTTACTTACCATGGTAGTATTTTCAAAATTAAATACTACATATTTTACAATTATCTGAAGTTCTTAATAAAGGAACTTTTTAGTTGCTAAAAAGAATGAACTAATTTACATAAACTTCACCCCAAAATCTTCAGCAACAGGTAGTTCATCGAATCGAATCTGAATGAAATGTTCACCCGGCAAATAATCCTCGAAGTTCTTATCGAATTGAACGCCCAACTTGGAAGAGTACACCCAACAAGCGCGCACATAATCTTTATTTTTAAGCATCAATGTTGCCGTTTTTGCTACTGGATCGATGTTTTTTAGCTCAATTTTAAAATCACTTGCTTGTGCTTTTTTATAAGTTAACGGCAATTCTGAAAAAGTTCTTGATTTCTGTTCACCTTCCGCATTTGTCCAATCGAGACGAACAACAATGTTTTGATTTTCATAGTGTTTTCGAATACACGAAAAATCGATCAGCTGCTTTCCAACTCCGTTTGCCACGAGTTTGGTTGTAACATGTTCCAATTGTTTTCCTTTTAGATCAAACACCGTAAAGGTTAAATTGGTTTGAACTGTATCAACTTGATCCGACAACAAGTAGTATTCAAATACATTCTTGCCCGTTGATTTTCTTAGAACTGCAATGTCTTCGTAATCCTTCGTTACCTCGTACTGAAGCGCTTTCCAATTCCAAAAGTAATCCATGCTCGACCAAGACGGAGCTGGCCAACAATCATTGATTTGCCAATACAAAGTTCCACTACAACGTGGCGCATCCAAACGATGACCAGTAACGGCCATGCTCACAGCTGTTGCTTCTGTCAATTGCGAATAGTAAACAAACTCTTCAAAATTTGCCGGCGTTCCAAATAAAATCTTTGCGTGTTTTAAAATCATGCCATTCCCAACATAACTTTTCTGATGGTGCTTCATGACGTCAGATTCTAAATCCCAATCTGTCTTTTCTGAAAAAGTCGATAAGGTGGAATACTCTGGAAAACTTTGAAAACCATATTCAGCATTGAAACGACCAATTTTCTTTGCAAAATCTTCCATTGGATCTTTTCCATGCCAAACACCCCAATAATGCTGCGTCCCATGGTTATAAAACTCATCTTTTCCCCAGTTACTCAAAGGTGAAGTATGACTGTAAGGCGCGCTTGATAAGGCAGAAACTTGCCCTGGAATCAATTGCTTAAACAAGCGATTGTAGCTATCTTCAATTTCTTTTGCGTCCTTACCGTACAAGTTGTATTTCACTTGAAAGCCCCAATTTTTCCATGCAACATCGACTTCATTGTTCCCATTAAACAAGGTCAAACTAGCATGTGAAGCAATACGTGGAATTTGATAATCGATTTCCTCTCTAACATTCAATAGGAAATCAGGATCACCTGGATACATGGCGCAAGCAAACATAAAATCTTCCCAAACCATTATTCCCAATTCATCACACGCATCAAAAAATGCTTCATCAGGATAGTATCCACCACCCCAAACGCGCACCATGTTAAAGTTGCTTTTAGCCATCACTTCCACCATTCTGCGCAAATCGGCATCACTCACGCGCGCAGGAAAAATGTCTTGAGGAATGTAATCCCCTCCTTTGCAAAAAATTGGACGACCATTTACTTTGACCACGTGGCTTGTTCCCCATTCGTCGGCCTCTATGACAATTTCAGAAGTTTTAATTCCGAAACGAACAGTTCGTGTTTCAAGTACTTCACCTTTTTCATTAACAATTTGCCATTCATCCGTGTACAAGTTTTGCTCGCCTTGTCCGCGAGGCCACCACAATTTGGGATTTTCGATGAATTCTTGGCGATCTACTTTAACGGAATTTTCATCGATTTCGACTTCACCAAATAATTTACTTTTCCAGGTTAATTTTCCTTTGGATGGTTGAGAAAAATAGAGACTCAAATTCAAATTCGCTTGATTCTCTTCAACATTTTCGATAATAACAGAGGTTAAACTAATTTTCGCCGAATTATAGACATTGAGTCGAACTGGCTTCAAAAATCCCATTGTGTTCATACGTAAGGCCCAATCCCATCCAAATTGATATTGCGGTTTTCGCGTATATGGTGCAATTGCAATCGGATCAACGTCATTTGGTGCTGGCAAATGATACGATGCTGTTGTGTACGCTGCTTTGTGATAATTTACAGGCGAATAAAACCGAGCGTTTACAGTATTTAAACCTGGTTTTAAGTATTTTTTTATCTCAAAATAATAAGGACGAAAAGCATTCTGGGTAAACGAAATCAAGGTATCATTGACAAAAATTTCAGCATACGTATCGATTCCAGGAAATTCCAATTCGATGTAGTCCTTCTGCAATTGTACTTCCGTGATGATAAAACCTGTCTTAAAATCCCAGTTGTATTTTTCAACCCAAGCAAACAATTGTTCATTCTTGCCATAAAATGGATCTGGCAATTCACCGCTTTCAATCAATTTCTCTTGCACAGAACCATGTGTTCCTGCACTCATCCAAATTTGCTTCTTTGGATGAAAAAATTTCCATTCCAAGGTTGTTTGCGCCATTACCTGAAAACTAATAAACGATAGAATTAAAAGGCAGAATTTCATACACGTTTGTTTACCAATTACGATTGAAAGGAGCATCCACCATTTTTTCTTCAGTAGCAGTTTTCAATGCATAGTTAAAACCACTGTAAACAGAATAAGATCCAACATTTCCTTGTTTATCAATTGCCAAGAAGCAACACTGTAAATTCGTTAAATCCTTGTGCTTTGCAATGATTCGTTCAACAGCCATTTTACAAGCTTCCATTGGTGAATGTCCGTGACGCATAAGTTCAACAACAGTATGACTTCCAGCAATGCGAATAATCGCTTCACCTAAACCAGTTGCTGTTGCTGCCCCAACTTCAGAATCAATAAACAATCCTGCTCCAATGATTGGTGAATCGCCAACACGACCATGCATTTTATAGGCCCAACCACTTGTTGTACAAGCGCCACTAAAATTGCCATATTGATCCATTGCCAATAAGCCAATTGTATCGTGGTTTTCGTGATTAATTTCTGGCTTTTTAAACAAATCAGCGTTTTCTTTCTTCCATTTTTTGTATTCGGCTTTTACTTCTGGAATCGGCGTTTTAATCGTCTCAAAACCATGTTCCAAGGCAAATTTTTTCGCTCCTGCTCCAACCAACATCACGTGTTGCGTTTTATCCATCACTGCTCGTGCAACCGAAATTGGATGTGCAATTCCTTCTAAAAACGCTACGGAACCGCAACGCGAATCATTGTCCATAATACAAGCATCCAAGGTTACATGTCCATCGCGATCTGGCATCCCTCCGATTCCAACACTGCGATTTGTTAAATCAGATTCGGTTACTTTTACACCTGCTTCAACGGCATCAATGGCTGAACCTCCATTTTCCAATACTTTCCAAGCAGCAGCATTCGCAGCCAATCCATGATTCCAAGTAGAAATGATAATAGGTCCTTTTGCTTTCCCTTCGAAAGATTGACCAAATAACTCGCCTGCTTTTAATGGTTGAACAGCACTTAATGCAGCACCAGCCAATCCTAATTTTAAAAATTTTCTACGTTGCTGATCTGCCATCTTATTGATTTTTAAGTTCGTTCGCCAACCATTTTTGGTACACTTTCGCATACGCTTCATGCTTTGAATACTCAACAGAAAAATCGTGTCTGCCTGAGTAATCTGGTTTTGCCATCATAAAAATGTAGTTGTTATTGTCGCGATTCAGAACTGCATCAACCGTTTGAGATGGCGGAATGCAAATTGGTCCCGGAGGCAATCCATTGATTTTATAGGTATTGTAGGCACAATCAATGTTTTTGTGCTCATTTAATAAACGCTGAACACCATCCAATTTATCGCCCCAACAGAATTTAAAGGTTGGATCTGATTGTAATTTGATGCCTTGATTGATACGATTCAAATACAAACCTGCAATTATCGGCCATTCATCTGCGTGTTTTCCTTGTTCCGAATAAACAATACTTGCCAAAGTCACAGCTTCTGAAGGAGATTTTAATCCAACCTTGATCAATTTCGTCATGCGCTCTGCTGTCCAAAAGTTTTTAAATTCTTGTGCCATGCGCTCAACAAATTCCTTTTCATCCGTATCGTAATACATTTTGTAGGTATTTGGTAAAAACATCGCTGGCATTTGCTCACGCGTAAATCCGTATTTTTCAAGTGTTGCATCTTCGTCCAAAAAGTTCACAAGTTTGGTTGAATCCGCCATAATGTTTGCACAAACCTTTTCTGCTAATTGATAAATATCTCTGCAATTATTAAACGTTACTGAAACTTCGACTTCTCCATTTCCATTTCCTGCAGCATTCAAGGTGAAACCATTCAAAAGTGTGCGGTATTGCGTTCCTGCTTCAATTGAATATTTCCCCAAGGCAATTTTCTCTTTTGTCAAACCTTTGTATTCCGCCACTTTCACAAATGCGTCAACATCATCAATGATTCCTTGTTTTTGTAAATCCGCTGCTAATTCTTCAACACTAATTGGTGCTTTGATGAAATAGTCAACCGTTGCAGAATTGCTAGTTCCCGTTCTACTACTTAAATACAATGAAATTTTAGGGAAAGCGACAATTCCACCTACTAAAATCACAACAGCGACTACGCCAAGGATTATTTTTCTTTTAGACATAATTGAAAATTAATTTCGTCAATTCGTTGACCTTTATATAAAAACCATTCTTTGCGAATTCCCACTTGATGAAAACCGCATTTCGTAAACAAATGAATACTTTCCGTATTATCGGCTTGAATCGAGCAATACAGATTGTGTAAAGCCAAAAATTCACGCGCATATGCAACCATCAACACCAAACTTTCAGAAGCATATCCTTTTTGTTTGTGCACTTGGTCACCAATTAAAATTCCAACAGCTGCATTGCCATTTCGGAAATCGACATCGTATAAATCGATTGCTCCAACAGGTTCTTCTGTATCATTTAAACAAATCATCAAGCGCAATTGTCCAGTAGAACGAATGTGTTGTTGCTGTTCGATTAATTGAAGAATTCCGTGCATGGAAAACGGTACTTCCGTATCTGTCACCTTCCAATGTGCAGGATTATTCTCCCACAACATCAGCTTAGTTGCATCTGAAGGTTCAACTGGTCTTAGAAATATGTTTTTCCCTTTTAACATCCTTTAATTTCTGCAAGCGATTGGTAATATCTTCTTGATTATAGTTTAATATTCCCCGATAATCGTTGTCCAAATTTACTCCAAATACTTTTTCAATCTTGTTTCGATCTTGCAAATATTTCAACAATTCAGAAAGTTGACGCACTTCACTTAAGCAATTGAATAACTGAGAAATAGGTGTTAAACAGGTTGCTATATTTGGTTCAGCATGTTGATAGCGATCATATACTTCTTGAACGTAAGATGGAATAATCGATTGATTGAGTTCTATAAACAAGGCTGGAATCGATTTCTTTTGAATTAGCTGAAAAGCTTTGAAACTATCAATTCCATTGTCTTTCCCCTTTACTTTTAGACTGAAATATTTGCCGTTTATTGAACAACCAATGTGTGGTGGAATTTTATTCGCGTGCCAAATCCACAAATAAAAGCCCTTTTCAAATCGAGTGGTTTCTTCGAAAGAATCAATTGTTTGGAATTCGAAACTATACATGCATGGTTCCTTTAAACACAAATTCTGCCGGTCCAATTAATTGAATGTTCTCAAAGGAATTGTTTCCTAAATAGGCATATGCAACCTTTAAATTTCCACCTTTCACTTTGACATTTATTTCGTAGTCACCTGTTCTGTTTTCCAATGTTGCTAAAACTAAGGCACAAGCAGTAGCACCCGTTCCACATGAAAGTGTTTCATCTTCAACACCGCGTTCGTACGTTTCGATTTCAATTAAATCTGCCGCTTTCTTTTGCACCAAATTCACATTGATTCCTTCCTGTTTAAAACGTTCTGAGTAGCGAATCGACTTACCGTATTCAACAATATCTTGAGTTGTCAATTGATCTACCAATTTCACAAAATGCGGTGAACCTGTATTTAGGATAAATGCGTCGTTTGTTGACTCCACTGTTTCAACAGGCAACATATCCAAGTAAACCAAATCATTTTTATACTGCGCACGATGCTCACCATCAATTCCCCAAAAACGACATTCAGCAATTGAAAGTCCAATTGAACCAGCAAATTTCACAGCACAACGAGCACCGTTTCCACAAAAACTTTTCGAACCATCTGAATTGTAGTAATCGACCTCAAAATCATAGCCCGAAACACGATTGATTTTAATTAAACCATCTGCTCCAATTCCAAAACGACGATCACACAAGTGAGCAATTTGCTCGATAGTCAACAAGTCATATTGCCCGGAAAGATTGTCTATCATGACAAAATCGTTTCCTGTTCCTTGGTATTTTTCGAAGTGGATAATCATTGTTGACAATTGTTTCGACAAAGGTAGTTTATTCCGTTCAAAAAAATGGCGATTGCTTAACATTCTTTAACAGCCTAGCAGTAACAAAATAAAGGGTCAACGCGTTATTATTGCACTTAAATTTTAAATCAATTTCAAATGAAAAACAACATTAAACTTTTAGGGTTGGGTCTTTTGGGAGGAATGCTTCCACTTGGTGCGTATTTAATGTTGACCGCTTCCCCTTATCAAAGCTTATCAGATGAAGTTTTGGATGGCAATCGCCTCTACAATGCGCGCGCCGTTTCGTTCGATGGACAAAATTTAGCACCAAATTTTATTGATGCCTCAGAAACAACTATTAATTCAGTGGTTCACGTCACAACAAAAGTGGTTAAAACAACCTTTCAACGTGATCCGTTTCAAGAGTTCTTCTATGGCCCTGGAGCTGGTGGACGTGAATTCAAACAATTTGGAGCAGGAAGTGGTTCTGGCGTTATTGTATCTTCTGAAGGATATATCGTTACAAACAACCACGTGATTGAAGACGCAAGTGAAATTGAAGTAATTTTGAACGATAATTCTAAATATACAGCCAAATTAGTTGGAGCAGATCCATCGACGGACATTGCAGTTTTGAAAATTGAAGGTTCAGGATTTCAACCAATTGCATTGGGAAATAGTGACGATTTACACATTGGTGAATGGGTTTTAGCCGTTGGAAATCCGTTTAATTTAACTTCAACTGTAACGGCTGGAATTGTTTCAGCAAAAGCTCGAAACATCAACTTATTGGCGGATCGCTCTCGAACAGATGTTGTTCCAATCGAATCATTCATTCAAACAGATGCTGCTGTGAATCCAGGAAACAGTGGTGGTGCATTGGTAAATGTGAAAGGTGAACTAATAGGAATCAACACGGCGATTGCTTCACAAACTGGAAGTTATTCAGGCTATTCATTTGCGATTCCGGTCAATTTAGTTGAAAAAGTATTGCGTGATTTAATTGACTTCGGGGTTGTTCAACGTGGTTTCTTAGGTGTTCAAATTGCGGATATCAATCAAGAGATTAAGGAGAAAAATGATCTTCCTAACACAAAAGGTGTTTACATTTCTAAAGTGACTGAAAACGGAAGTGCTGAAAAAGCCGGAGTTAAAGATGGAGAAGTCATATTAAAAATTGGTACAAAAGAAGTGAACTCAGTTGCTGAGTTGCAAGAAGAAATCGGAAAAAGAAGACCTGGCGACAAAGTTTCATTGACAATTCGCACGGCAAAAGGCGTTGAAGAGGTGAAGGAATTGGTTTTACGTAACCAAGATGGCGATACGAAGCTTGTTTCGAAAGAAGAAATTCAGAAAAATTTTGCGTTGGGTGCAACTTTTAGTGAATTAAGCAGTAAAGAGAAAAAAGAATTAAATATTACTTACGGAGTTAAGATTTCGACGATCAATTCTGGCAAATTAAAATCAATTGGATTAGCACCTGGAATGATTATTACCAAGGTCAACAATGAGCCAATCGAAACGGTCGAACAATTAACAGGTAAGTTAAACGGGGTCAACAAAGGCGTATTGCTGGAAGTGCTTTCAGAAAGCGGCAAAAAGGAATATTTCGGATTTGGCTTATAAAATCGTTTGGGGCACGGTTTTTGGTTGCGGCGCGATTAAAAAAATAGTATGATTTTTTTTTGGAAATCAACTCTTTTTCATCGTACCTTTGCATCCATTTTTCCCACATTACAAATTAAAAAGGAGGAATTTAGTAGAGGATGAGACAGCTAAAAATTACGAAGTCGATTACCAATCGCGAGAGTCAGTCGTTAGACAAATACTTGCAAGACATTGGTAAAGAGGAGTTGATAACAGCAGAAGAAGAGGTAGAACTAGCCCGAAAAATTAAACAAGGTGATCAAAGAGCCTTAGAGAAATTGACGAGAGCTAACTTGCGTTTCGTGGTATCCGTTGCAAAACAATACCAAAACCAAGGACTTACACTTCCTGATTTAATTAATGAAGGCAACCTAGGACTTATCAAAGCTGCTCAAAAGTTTGATGAAACAAGAGGTTTTAAATTTATTTCATACGCCGTTTGGTGGATTCGTCAATCGATTCTTCAAGCTTTGGCAGAACAAGCACGTATTGTTCGTTTGCCATTGAATCAAGTTGGATCATTGAACAAAATCAACAAAGCATTTTCGCGCTTGGAACAAGAATTTGAGCGTCCACCATCTGCGGAAGAGTTAGCTGAAGCACTTGAAGTGCCAGAAGATAAAATCAAAGAAAGTTTAAATGTTTCTGGTCGTCACGTATCTATGGATGCTCCTCTTTCTGCTTCAGAAGATGGAGGAACATTGATGGACGTAATGGCAAATACAGATTCGCCAAAAGCGGATCACGCGTTGATGGCTGAATCATTGCAAAAAGAAATTGAGCGTTCATTGAGTACGTTGACTGACAAAGAGCGTGAAATTATTCGCTTATTCTTTGGAATTGGAATGAACCACGGATTAACACTTGAGGAAATTGGAGCTAAGTTCAATTTAACACGTGAGCGTGTTCGACAAATCAAGGAAAAGGCAATCAGACGCTTACGACATACGTCGCGAAACAAACTTCTCAAAGCTTATTTGGGTTAATACTAAAGAAAGGCTTCCTACTCACGTGGGGAGCCTTTTTTGCTTTATACAATTTGAAATTCTTTAATAATTAAATATAAAAACAACACAAAAATGGAATCTGCTGTAGGATACGAAAAAGAGTTGAAATCGCACATTGAAAGAGAACGTGCTGCTGTTAAACTTTCTAGTAAAGTTGGTGAATTGTTATACGACAAAGGAATTGAACTTGTTCTTTTCCGCAATCACTTAACAGACACAACAATCTCTGAGATTTTAAACCTACACGAATATGCGCGTAAGGTTGTTAATAAACCAATCGACGTTTTCACATCTTCTGAGTTGGCTGAAGAAATCATGAAAATGGATTTGGCCCCGTCAAAACTTGATATCGGTAAATTATCAAGCGAATGGTTAGCCGAAAAAGACAATTTCGCATCAAAAGCTGAATTCTTAAATGTAAAATTAGCTGGTTTTGGTGTTACAACTGGACACAACATTGAACCAAGAGATGTTGTTTTGTATGGTTTCGGTCGTATCGGTCGTTTGGCTGCTCGCGAGTTAATTAAACAAGCCGGTAAAGGACAACAATTACGTTTACGTGCTATTGTTACACGTGGTTCTTCAGATGCAGATATTATTAAACGTGCTTCTTTATTACGCAATGATTCAGTTCACGGAGCTTTCAAAGGATCTGTAATTGAAGATTTAGAAAATAAATCATTGATTATTAATGGACAAATTGTTCAAATGATCGATGCAAACAACCCAGAGGACATCGATTACACAGCTTACGGAATTAATAATGCGTTGGTAATTGACAACACTGGTGTTTTCACTAACCGTGAAGCTTTGTCTAGACATTTAAAAGCTAAAGGTGTTTCTAAAGTATTGTTAACTGCACCAGGTAAAGAAATTCCAAACGTTGTATACGGTATCAATCAAGGAACTTTGGATGTTGAGAACGAAAACATTTTCTCAGCTGCTTCTTGTACAACGAATGCCATCTCTCCTATTTTGAAAGTTGTGAATGACAAATACGGAGTTGTGAAAGGTCATATTGAAACAGTTCACGCTTATACAAATGACCAAAACTTGTTGGATAACATGCACAAAAAACCAAGAAGAGGTCGTTCAGCTGCTGTTAACATGGTAATTACATCTACTGGTGCTGGTTCTGCTGTAACGAAAGTTATTCCGGATTTAAAAGATAAATTAACGGCAAACGCTGTACGTGTCCCAACACCAAACGGTTCTTTGGCAATTTTATCATTGGAATTAAACGGAACTACTTCTGTTGAAGAAATCAATGCTTTGGTGCGTGATGCTGCTTTGAATGGTGATTTAGTAAATCAAATTTTCTATTCATACGACCCAGAATTGGTGTCAAGTGATATAATCGGAAATACATGTTGTTCAGTATTCGATTCACATGCTTCTATCGTTTCAAACGATGGTAAAAATGTTGTGTTGTATGCTTGGTACGACAACGAGTTTGGTTATACAAAACAAGTGATTCGTTTAGCTAAACACATTACGAAAGTTCAACGAGCGATTTATTATTAATCGATCTTAACGTATAAAAAAAGTCCCGATTGAATGTCAATCGGGACTTTTTTGTTTACTTCAATTCCTTCGAAAAGGTATATTTTAGTGATAGATAAACATTTCGTCCAGGCTGCGACACTTGTATATTTTTCAATCGTGACAAATGATCTATATAAGTTGCATTCAAAAGATTTTTCACTCCAAAACCTATGTTTATAGGCATTTTTTTACCCAATTTCATTGTAGTACCAATATTTATTAATTGATAAGCAGGTGATGAAGTTTCAAAGGAAGCCACTCGGTTTTGCTCAAACAAATAAGCATGTTGCACTACAATTTCAGTTAATTTAAACCAAGAATTCATTTTAAAATCTATTCGCATCGTACTGCTGATTCTATTCTGTGGCATTAATGCAAGTTTTTCATTTTTAGACTCTGATTGAATAAACGAATAGTTGGATTCTAAATGCAACCAATGCGCGAAATGCGGATGAAAGTGAATCGCTAAGTCACCACCATATAACCAAACTTGACTCATTTGTTTGTATTGAAATACGGGTAAATTATCAATGGTCGAATCAATTGGAGTCAGTAGAATATAGTCGCGAATATAATTTCCGAAAGGATTCACGATAAATTCAAGATGATCTTTATGAATTTCATACGTTAAATCCAACTGTGTTGCCTTTTCAGCTTTTAAGTTGATATCTCCAATTTCATAACGTAAAGCTCCATCATGTGCTCCATTTGCCATTAATTCAGATAAATGTGGCGCTCTGAATCCGGTGGAAACATTCATACGTGCAGTTGATTCCTTTCCAGAACGAACTGTTCCAATAGAAAAGTTTAAACTAGGAAATTGTTTCTTCACACCTTCAAAACCATTGAAATTTTCACGTGATTTTATTGTTCTTACATCTCCCCTAATTCCAGCTTGCGTGTTCCATTTTGAATATTTAAAATACATCAATCCATAAATTCCATTATCAAATGTTACAGAAGATGGAATCAACTTCTCTTCGGCTGTTGGATCATTGGAGTTATCTTGGATCATGCCTTGAAAACCATAAACAAAATTAAATTGACCATTGAACTTTGTTACAGATTTTAAATGGTACAAGGTATTTGACAACAACATATTCAAGGCAGCGGTATCTTTGCTATCCTCGAATTCCTGTAAGCGATTAACGGTTTCACCAAGCATTAAGCTTATTGTTTGTTTCGCTAAATACCATGAATTTTGAATGCTTAAAAAGTGATTGTGAAATAGTTGAGAAGGCAAAAGCAACTTTCTTTCTTGTTCCGTTGTTTGATACGATTCAGGTGTTGGAATTGAATCTTCAGTTTCTCCCGGAATACCAACAACACTTGACGAATAGTTGTAGCGAACTGATAATCCCCAATTTTTATAATTTGTTCCAAAAGCAGCTTTAAATCCATTTTCGTTAAAACGAGAATTTATTAAAAATGCGCCATTCGGTAGTTTAAAATCGGCATGATTCGAATAGCTTCCAGCTAAATTGAGTCGTATGTTTCTTTTGGAAACTTTATAACTCAGTTGATTATTTGTGCCCAAAGTATTCGATTCAAACTGAGATTTAACACCAAGTTGCATTTCATTTTGTCGTGCAAAAGGTTCATCCTCATAATAAATCACTCCACCCAGTGCATCAGCACCATACAACAAAGAACTTGGACCTTTAATTACTTCAACGGAACCTATTCCAAGTTCTGTTATTCCCATCCCATGATCTCCACCCCATTGTTGGTTTTCAATGCGTAAACCATTTAATAAACTAACAACTCGAATTCCTTGCATACCGCGAATCACTGGTTTTGAAATTCCATTTCCTGTAGAAGAATTATAAACGCCAGGAATTGTTGCCAGCGCTTCTCCTAAATTGGTTGATGGAATAGCATTTAGCTCATTGATTTTCCGTGTTTCGATGTGAATGGCATTGAATTTCTGAAGCATTCCTTTAGATCCTGAAACCGTTACTTCATCAAGGGAAACATGTTTTTCATTCAGTTTAATTTGCTGAATGGTAGAATTAGCTTCCAAAAATAGAACCTCTGTTTCATAACCCACAGCAGAAAATTGGACATTGATCCGGCTCGGTAAATTATTTACGAAATTGAAACGCCCCAGAGAATCTGAAATCAATTGAGCGTTTACGTCCAAAACAAGAATAGTTACCCCTTGAATTGGTTGATTGGTTGAATTACTAGTGATTACTCCAGTAAAGGATTGGGCATATATGCCATTTATACATAGAATTGCTCCTATGATTAAAACTAAACGATTCATTTTAAGTTTATTAGGTAATAAAAACTGATCGAACAAAGCATGTCGACACAACGATTAAGCTCATGATTAATCATGAACGAAAATTGAATTCATTAACTAATTGGGGGACCCCGATGGGAAAATTGCTCAAATTTCTTTTTGAAATAAAGCGATGCAATCGTTAAATCGAATTTGGCAAAATACGATTTGTTAAAACGATAGGAGAATTGTTGAGGTTGATCAATAATTCCTAAACTGAAATCGCAGGCAAAACAATCTTTTTCTTTTACAACTGTTTCTTTTTTGTTTGAAGTCTGATGATGATCACACTCATGCCACAGATTTCTCGGAGTTAACACAACGAAAAAACTAAGAAGCAGGCAATATGTAATTACTTTTTTGAACTTCACGAATCAAAATTACATAAAAAAAGTGGAGACTCTTCCGAATCTCCACTTTTAAAAATTATAATCGAATCGATTAATTATTTTTTCATCAAAGCTTCCATTTCTTTGAAAGAATCACATTCTTTCAATTCTTTTTCCATCGCTTTTTTCTCAGCATCAGATTTACCTTCATCTAATTTTTGACATTTTTCCATGTCAGCTTTGTATTTAGTTTCGATTTCTGACATTTTAGCAGCCATTTCTTCTGGTTTTGTTCCAGCATCTTGCAAAGTTTTCATTTCTTTAGACATTTCTAAGAATGTATCTGCGCAGTCACATACTTCACTTTTACCACAAGAAGCCAATACTAAAGCAGCAATTGCAGTAGTAGTTAAGATCATTTTTTTCATAAGATTGTTTTAAATTCGGTTAAAGCTAAAAAAAAATCCTCTAAATCAAAAGTTGAATTCGATTTTTTAGTCGATAAAATGATGAACGGTTTAATAAATGCGTTAAATCAACTAGTTTTTAATTCCTGCATCGCGCAAACACTTACGCACTTTTTTTTCGTGAGCAGCACGTTGTTCAGGTGTTCTATTCGCATCTTGAATTCTAAACGCTTGACATTTTTCATCTATTTCGTCAAAGCGTTTCGCTAAACGATCAAATTCTGCATCGGGTAAATTTGGTTTTGAAAATGCCTTATTAATTGAATCACCTTTAATTACACAATCACAAAAATCCCATTGCTCTCCGTATTTCTCTTCTATTTTAGCAATTGATTCTTGAAGTTCAGTTGTATCAACTTGTGCAGGTCCAGTTTTAGCTTTGATCAATGCATCCTCCATTGATACTTCTTTGACGTTTAAATTTACGCCACAAGTTTCACAGTCTGTACACGATGATTTTTGTGTGCAGGATGCAAGAACGACAATAAATAATACTGCAAATAACGTTTTCATATATTGCTGGTTTCTTTAGTAATAGCCATTTTGGTTGAGTAAATATACAAAAAAATATGTTCTTCCAAAATAAGAAGTTGATGACAAAAAAAACGTCCCACAAGTGCGGGACGCCTATAAAATCACTCTAACAAATTATTTTGCCATCAATTGATCTTCAGATGAAGATGCAATTGCACTTTTTTCAATTCTAATTTTTGTTCCTTCTGAACTGATTAAAACCGTAGAATCTGCCATTTCTAAAATTTTACCATGGATTCCACCAATCGTAACAACTTTATCACCTGGTTTCATTGCCTCACGGAATTTTTTTAATTCTTTTTGTTTTTTCATTTGTGGACGAATCATGAAAAAGTAGAAAACTACCAACATCATGACAATCATCATTAACGAACTCGCGCCTCCTTGCATATTCTTTTATTTAATTGTTTGTGTTATTATTTAATATTTGCTTTAATCACCAATTGTGTCACTGACGGTTCTGTGTTAGCCACCACATTCAATGATTTAGATAATGGAGATCCTGCTTGAGCATTTTTTGTCGCTACGTCAGCTTTGATAATTGCTTCTTCTCCTGGTTTGATTGGCTTCTCAGGCTTTTCAGCAACAGTACAAGAACATCCTGGTTTTACTTCCGCAATAATTAAGGGATAATTTCCAGTGTTTTTAACAACAAATTGAGCTTTAATCACTTCACCTTTAACGACAGTTCCGCCATCAAATACAGGTTCAACTTGCATCGATGTTTTGTTTCCAACTTCGACTTGATCCGTGTTGTTACAAGCCATCATCAAGAACAAAACTGGTAGAAAGAAAACTATTTTTTTCATCGTATTTGTTTTTTAATTCATTAAACCACGACCAATTTTCACAATCTTTTTTTCAGCTTGTAAACGATCAATCGCTTTATCTAAAATTCCATTTATAAATCCGTTACTTTTAGGAGTACTATAAAATTTAGAAATCTCAATGTACTCGTTCAGTGTAACTTTTGTTGGGATATTGCTAAAAACCTGCAATTCTGTAATCGCCATTTTCATTAGAATAACATCCATCTTTGCGATGCGATCTAATTCCCAGTTTTTTGTCAAATCATCGATTAAAACTTCATTTTCTTTATCCATTGAGATGGTTTTTCTCAATAAATCACGAATAAAGTCTTGCTCATCATCATCCACTTTGTACAATGGAAGTAATTCAAGTACCTCTCCTTCATTCGCCGTTTTCAATGTTTTCAATACCATTGAACACGCTAAATCGATATCATCAATCCAATGAATGCTTTTCTCTTCAAAGAAATTGTACAACAATTCTGAATTCGCAATTTCAACTTTGAACAATTCTAAAGCAAAGGCTTTATCATCTTCGAACGTTCGCGCTTCGTTGTTCATGTATTCAAAATAGATTTCGCTATCTTTTATTGTCAAGAACATTTTTCGGAACATTTCGTGATGCTCATCTCCTATCCAATTCACTTTACGTTCTTCAGACAAGCGACGCAATTCTTTATTTTCCTCCAACATTAAAATAATCTTATTATCGATAAACTTTGTGTTTGGATTCAAATCCTCTTCTGTTGGACGAATTTTCTTGGTATTTTCCTCGATTCTATTTTCAGCAATTACTTTAATCTCTGAAAATGTCAACAACAAGTATAAATACAAATCTTGAATACGTTCAACTGCTTGCATCAACTCATTTTCAGTGCGACGAAAGTTATCTTCATTCGATTGAAAATAAGCATACAATGCTTGTAAAACTTTTATTCTTAGGTGTCTTCTATTCAGCATTTTATAATGGCAATTTCACTTTTCCTATCGCTTCAATTCTCTCTTCCGCCATTTTGTTGGCAATTTGGTACGTTGGGATGTTCTCTGCTTTTGAGCGTTTAACAATGTTTCCAATCGTATTGTAAATTTCTTCCGCTTTACCCATCGCCCATTCAGGAGACAAACCTTTCACTTCCGAATAACAGTTGATTACACCTCCAGCATTCAATGCGAAATCTGGTGCGTAAATGATTCCTTTTTCAACAACCATGCGACCATGAATATCTTCTTGACGCAATTGGTTATTTGCTGCACCAGCAATAATCGAACATTTCAAACGAGATAATGTATCTTCATTTACAGTTGCACCTAGAGCACAAGGAGCGTAAATATCCATATCAACATCATAAATCTCATCTAAACCAACTACATGTGCTCCATATGTTTGAGCTACACGTTTTAAGGATGGTTCATGAATATCTGTGATATAGATTTCAGCATTTTCTTTTGCCAAAGCAGCAACTAAGTATTCTCCTACATGTCCTACTCCTTGAACAGCAATTTTCTTACCTGTTAATGAATCAGATCCAAATTGTTCTTTTGCACACGCTTTCATTCCAACGTAAACTCCATGAGCCGTTACTGGAGATGGATCACCACTTTTACCCGGTAAACCAACAACATGATTTGTTTCCATGTTCACGTAAACCATATCCGCTGTACCAATACCTACATCTTCTGCAGTAATGTATTTTCCACCAAGGCTATTTACGAATTTACCAAAACGACGCATCAACGCTTCTGATTTCATTGTACGTGCATCCCCGATGATCACCGCTTTTCCACCACCAAGGTTCAAACCTGAAATGGAATTTTTATACGTCATTCCACGTGATAAACGCAAAACATCCGTTAAAGCATCAACTTCATTGTTGTATGCCCACATACGAGTTCCCCCTAATGCAGGACCTAAAACCGTATTATGAACAGCAATAATTGCTTTTAAACCGGTTTCATTATCATTACAAAATAACAATTGTTCGTGATTGTATTTGCTCATTTGAGCAATAACTGGATTTTCTAGGAGGTTTGTTTCCTCAATATTTTTTACCTCAAACATATATAAACGATATGTGTTATAAACTTAATTCAAGCCGAATGTCTATTTTTGCATCGCTTTGCAATCATGGGCACAAAAATAGGAAATTAATCGAATGAAGTCACTGAGCTATCTCAACAAATATTTTATAAAGTATAAATGGCGATTTTTACTCGGCATTCTGTTTATCGTTATCGCCAATTATTTCGGTGTTCAAATGCCTATTTATGTGAAAGATACAACAGATGAGTTAATAAAAAACACATCGGTTAAAACAACAACAGAAGGTGTTTCGCTGGCGTTAAAAATTGGAGGAATCTATGTTTTACTCTCCATTGCAAGTGGCGTTTTCTTGTTTTTAACACGACAAACCATCATTATCATGTCGCGTTTAATTGAATTCGATTTGAAAAATGAAATCTATGCGCAATACCAGCGATTGGATTATTCCTTCTATAAAAAGAATGCAACTGGAGATTTGATGAATCGAATTTCTGAAGATGTAAGTCAAGTAAGAATGTACTTAGGTCCCGGAATTATGTACACCATCAACTTAATTGCGCTTTTCTTTCTTGTAATTTATCAAATGGTGAATGTCAATCCACTGCTCACCTTGTTTGTTCTTATTCCACTACCAATCATGTCGTTTTTGATCTACAAAGTATCTTCGAAAATGAATACTTTGAGTACTGAAGTACAACGTGAGCAATCGTTACTTTCGACCATTGCACAAGAAACATTTGCCGGTATACGCGTTGTAAAAGCTTACAGTCGTGAGAAAGAAACACATGAAAAATTCAACGCTTCTTCGCTCGATTACAAAAAGAAAAACATGCGTTTGGTATTGGTGAATTCCCTGTTCATGCCGACAATCGTGTTTTTAATTGGAGTCAGCACCATTCTTGCAATTTATGTTGGTGGATTGTATTATTTCGAGGCACAAATATCAATTGGGGGAATTTTAGCCTTCATATTATTTGTCAATAAGTTAACATGGCCTTTCGCAAGTTTGGGCTGGGTAACATCAATTAATCAACGTGCAGCAGCTTCACAAAAACGCATCAATGAATTCCTTCAAATACAACCGGAAATTGTAAATACAAATCATGAAGCCTACACACTTAAAGGCGATATTCAGTTCAATAACGTAAGTTATACCTATCCAAATTCTGGCATTGAAGCATTGAAAAATGTGAGCTTTACAATTAAAGAAGGAGAAACCTTTGCCATTATTGGTAAAACTGGAAGTGGAAAATCGACTTTAGTTAACATGTTAATGCGCCAATTTGATCCAACTGCAGGTCAAATAACCATAAACAATGAAGATTTGAGAACAATTAATCTGGAAGATTACCGCAATCAATCTGGAGTTGTTCCGCAAGAAGTCTTTTTATTCTCAGAGACCATTGCCGAGAATATTCGCTTTGGGAAGAATGATGAATTAAATCACGAAGAAATAGTTGAAGCAGCTCGAAAAGCCCATGTACTGAACAACATTGAAGCATTTCCGGATAAATTTGAGACCATATTGGGCGAACGTGGAGTGAATTTAAGTGGAGGACAAAAACAACGTATTAGTATCGCCAGAGCCTTGATTCGTCACCCCAAACTATTGGTACTTGATGATTGTTTATCAGCTGTTGATACAGAAACGGAAGAAATCATCCTTTCCAACTTAAAGGCTGATTCGGATAAGCGAACAACTGTGATTGTGAGTCACCGAATTTCATCAATTCGCAATGCTACGAAGATCATTGTTTTAGATCATGGAACCGTTATCGAGCAAGGCTCACACGAAGAATTAATGGCCTTAAACAAGGCGTATAGTGAAATGTATTTCAAACAATTAGCTGAAGACAACACATAAGATATTCACATAATTTGTTGTTTTAAAAAAAAATACCATATTTGTTAGAACCTAAATGTTGTGAGAACTATGGAAAATGATAAAAACAACGAAGTTTATTCGAAAGTTGTTCGTGCGGGGAAAAGGACATATTTCTTCGACGTAAAATCTACAAAAGGAAACGACTTATACATTACGCTGACAGAAAGTAAGAAAACGTTCAACGATGATGGACGTGACAACTATCAAAAACACAAAATATTTCTTTACAAGGAGGATTTTGAAAAATTCAGAGAAGGTTTAGAGGATGTTTTAGCAAAAATTGATGAATTGAGAGATTCAGGTGAATTTGTTGATTCAGATGAAAACATTTCAAACTATTCTGCGGTTTCCTTCGACGACTTATAAAATTCAATCGCGTTAGAAAGAAAAACTTAGGCACTATCAACATTGTCTTGGTTAATAATTTAGGATAACTTAATTCGTTATTCCATATTGATAGTTGTATCTTTATCGCTTAATACACGAAGATAAAAATGGGAAAAATAATTGCAATTGCGAATCAGAAAGGTGGAGTTGGGAAAACGACAACTGCCATCAATCTTGGAGGATGTTTGGGAGTGCTGGAGTATAAAACGCTTATTGTAGATGCTGACCCACAGGCGAATGCCACATCTGGTGTTGGATTAGATCCAAAAAACACAAAAAATATTTACGATTGTTTAATCAATGAAGTGCATCCTTCAGAATTGATTATTCATACGGAGAATCCAAATTTGGACATTTTACCTTCGCACATTGATTTGGTGGGAGCTGAATTGGAAATGATCAATCTTCCGAATCGTGAGCAAATGCTGAAATTGGCCTTGGAAAAAATTCGCGATCAGTACGATTTCATCATCATTGACTGTTCACCTTCTCTCGGTTTAATTACTGTGAATGCATTGACTGCAGCTGATTCTGTAATGGTTCCTGTACAATGTGAATATTTTGCTTTGGAAGGATTAGGGAAGTTATTGAACACGATTAAAATTGTTCAAGGACGTTTGAATCAAGACTTGGAAATCGAAGGAATTCTTTTGACGATGTATGACACACGTCTACGACTTGCGAATCAAGTGGTTGATGAAGTAAAAACACATTTCCAAGAGTTAGTGTTTGACACGGTTATTCACCGCAATACAAAATTGGGTGAAGCACCAAGTTTTGGTGAAACGATTGTAATGCATGATGCTGCGAGTAAAGGTTCGATAAATTATCTTAATTTTGCGCGCGAAATTTTGCAAAGAAACAATCTAACAAAAATCGGAAACGAGGATAAAATAATTGAATTCAACGATGAGCTCTAATACAAAAAAACGTTCTGCTCTTGGTAAAGGTTTAAGTGCCTTATTAGAAAATACTGAAACTGATATTACAACAAAGTCAGACAACGCTGGTGTTGTTGGTTCTGTCTCAATGCTTCCAATTGAAAGTATTGAAGCAAACCCATTTAATCCGCGAACTCACTTTGAGCAAGCAGCTTTGGATGAATTGAGTCAATCGATTGCTATTCATGGAATTATTCAACCGTTAACCGTTCGAAAATTAGGTCGCGACAAATACCAATTAATTTCTGGTGAGCGCCGTTTTAGAGCTTCTCAATTAGCTGGTTTAACAGAAGTACCAGCATACATTCGTGTTGCAAATGATCAAACAATGCTTGAAATGGCCTTGGTTGAAAACATTCAGCGCGAAGACTTAAATGCAATTGAGGTTGCTCTCTCCTATTCTCGCTTAATCGAAGAATGTGATTTGACACAAGATCAATTGAGTCATAAAATTGCAAAATCGCGTTCAAGTATTACCAATCACTTGCGTTTATTGAAGCTACCAGCTGATATTCAAGCATCGGTTCGTGACAATGTTATTTCCATGGGACACGCTCGTGCGCTCGTTTCTGCCGGTGATGAAGAATTGCAAATGGCGATTTTCAATCGAATTGTGTTGGACGGTTTATCTGTTCGTGATGCTGAAGCCTTGATTCGTGAAGGATACGTTGAACCGAGAAATGAAACACCTGGTGTTGATGTTAAAACAACGCGTACACCAAGTGTTACAAGCACGCAGTCGACATTCAAAGAACACTTAAGTGATAAATTATCAACGAAAATTGAAATTAAAAAATCAACTTCAGGAAGTGGTAAAATAATCGTAAACTTCAATTCAGAGGTTGATTTAAATCGAATCATCGAAATACTAAATCGTTAATGCGATCTCTGCTTGCTGCCTTCATTTTTCTGTGCTTGGGATTCTTTTCCTTTTCACAAGATACATTAGCAAATCAAGCAAGTCTTGACACGGTGAAAGTACATTCGCCTAAAAAAGCTGTGATTTATTCTGCAATTTTACCAGGAGCAGGACAAGTTTACAATCACCTTGCAATGCCGAAAGGACAAAAGAAAGCAGCTTGGAAAGTTCCGTTAATTTATGCTGGTTTGGGAACAATGACCTATTTCTTAATTTCCAACCAAAAGACTCAGCTTTCTTTGCGTAAAGAGTACGAATACCGTTTGGATGGATTAGTTGTTGATCCAAAATGGGCCTTGTACGATGATGGAGCAATTGATATTTTGTACAATCAATACTTGAATTGGCGCGACTTATCGATTTTGGGTCTTGGAGCTGTTTATTTTATTCAAATTGTTGATGCGGGAATCGAAGCTCACTTTGTGAAATTTGATATTTCCGAGGATTTGTCGTTGGCAATTGAACCGGCCTATTTTGGTAGAAACACAGCAGGATTGAATCTTCGTTTTAATTTTCGTTAAAACACTTGCGAAAGCGCTTTAAAAATCTAATTTTGTTTATCAAATTAAAAAAATGAATATCGCATTAATTGGTTATGGTAAAATGGGCAAAGCAATTGAAAAAATTGCTTTGGAACGTGGACATACGATCGTTGCAATTGTGAACAGTTCATCTCCTATTTCTGAGGTTGATTTATCACTTGCTGATGTTGCCATTGAATTTAGCCGACCAGAATTAGCTGTTGACCACATCAAAGCTTGTATTTCAGAAAAATGTCCAGTTGTCGTTGGAACAACCGCTTGGCATGAGCATCTACCAGAAATTACAGAATTGGTAAATGCAACAAAAGGTACTTTTTTACATGCAACGAATTTCTCAATAGGCGTTAATATTTTCTTTGAAATCAACAAGCGCTTAGCACAATTAATGAAAGGTCAGCATGATTACAAAGCGTGCATGGAAGAGATTCATCATTTACAAAAATTGGATGCTCCAAGTGGAACAGCAATCACACTAGCGAATGGTATCTTGGAAAATAATTCTGATTATTCTTCTTGGGTTTTAGGAGAAGAAAAAGAGCCGCATACAGTGGATGGACAAATCGGAGTTACTTCCTACCGTTTGCCTGATGTTCCAGGAACACACATTATAAAATATTCTTCACCTGTTGATACAATTACAATTTCACATGAAGCACATAACCGCACAGGTTTCGCTTTGGGGGCTGTGATTGCAGCGGAATTTGTATTCAATAAACAAGGTGTATTCACAATGAATGACGTATTAAATTTATCGAACTAATGGCATTTATCTATTTCTATTTGTTTTTATTACTGCATCCTTATTTAGCGATGTGGTTCAAAAGTTTCAAACAAGCTGGTCATCAATCTTGGGAAGCTTTGATTCCCGTTTACAACTACTATGTTGCATTTAAAATTTCATGTAAGAAGCCATTTTGGGCTTTGTTAATGATTTTTCCAGGAGTACACTTGGTCATGTGGGCTGTGGTAAACACGTCATACATTCGTCGCTTTGGATACTTTTCGTTTGTGGACACTTTGCAAGGAATTTTCTTTCCTTACTTGATCATGGCGAAAATTGCGAATTCAAACGCTGATATTTTACCGGAAACGAATTGGGCAAATAGTCGTGAAACTGAAATTAGAAAATGGGGAGATCATTTGGCATTGTTCCTTGCTTTACCGATTATTGGACATGCAATTGCCTTGATTTTAAATGCTGTAACGCGTGAAAAACCGGGCGCTCGTTCAAAAGTTAAGGAATGGGGCGATTCAATTATTTTTGCCTTGGTTGCTGCAAGTATCATTCGTACCTATGTCTTCGAACCATTTCAAATCCCTACTGGTTCGATGGAGAAAACCTTGTTAGTTGGAGATTTTCTTTTCGTGAATAAATTGGCTTACGGTCCAAAAGTACCTGTTACGCCGCTTTCTTTCCCGTTGGTACACAATACTGTTCCGTGGGTAAATGTTAAATCGTACACAACATTTGAAAAAGGTTCTTACACTCGTATTCCAGGATACAGCAGCGTTCATCGAAATGATGTTGTTGTCTTCAATTATCCATCTGGTGATACAGCAGTTTATGACCCTCGAATGCCGAATGGTTTGATGGGACATGATTACTATGGAATTTTGAATGATGAAGCATTTTACTATTGGCGTTCAAATTTTGAAATCAAACATAGTGCAGAGATTAATGCGATAAATTCGGATGTTAACAAAGATCGCAATTTAGCATATCAAGAATTACTCGAAAAATATGCGCCTGAATTTTTCAAAAACATAGAAATGTGGAAATCTCAGGCACGAAAAGAAATCGCCTCAGGAATCACATATTGTCGCGGTGGAATGCCTGAAAAAGGATTGAATTATATCGAACATTATGGTTTGGTGTATCGTCCAGTTGACAAACGTGAAAATTATATTAAACGTTGTGTTGGAATTCCAGGTGATTGGATCGAGATTAAAAATTCAGTGCTTTATGTGAATAACAAACCGGCTCATGTAGCGGAGTTTCAAAATTTGCAATACACTGTTACCAACTTTTCCGCAATGTCCAAAACTGCTTTTCAAGATCGTTTTGGTTTAGAAGAATCTAGAGGCGATTACCAATTGTTAGAGGATGGTAAAACGTACATAATGAACTTGACAAAAAGTCAATTAAATCAATTAAAAACGAAAAATCCAGAAGCAAAATTTGAACTTGTTTTAATGCCACAATATTCAGACACAAGTAAGGTAGCGCCAACTTCAATGCAAATGTTGAGCAATCTTGCTGTATTCCCAAAAGACCCGTATATTAACAATACTGTAACTGACTTCACGAAATTCCAAATTCCTCGTAAGGGACAAACGATTTCAATTTCAGCGAAGAACATTGCTTGGTACCGCCGAATTATTACGGCATATGAAGGTCACACCTTGGCGGAAAAGAAAGACGGAATCTACATCGATGGTAAGAAAACAAACAAGTACACCTTTGGCATGAATTACTATTGGTTGATGGGAGACAATCGCTACAACTCAGCTGATTCACGTATTTGGGGATTTGTTCCAGAAGATCACATTGTTGGGCGTGCGTCAATGGTTTGGTTCTCTAAAGCTGCTGATCCATCAATCGGTATTCGTTGGGACCGCTTGTTCAAGATGATTCACTAATGACATCTGTTTTTCCGATTGCGTACTTTGGAAATATCGACTATTTCCGAAAAATGATGTCGTGCGAAGATGTTTCGATTGAAACCAAAGAGCATTTTATCAAACAAACTGTTCGTTCACGTTGTACCATATTGAGTGCAAATGGACCGTTGGTCTTATCGATTCCAGTCGAACGAAAAAATGGTTCTAAAACAGTCATTGATGAAGTGCTTTTGAGTAAGGAAACGGATTGGAAAAAAACACATTGGAAAGCCATTGAAAGCGCCTACTCTTCCGCTCCCTATTTTGAATATTACAGTCCAGAAGTGCGTGAATTAATCTATCAGGAAGAAACTTCCTTGGTCAAATTTACAGCTGCCATAACGCAACGCATTTGTGAATGGTTAGATTTGGATGTGAAACTAGATTACACACGGGAATATGCGAATCCTTCTGAAATCAATGATTTTCGAACAGACGAGTTTATAACTTCATCGAGTATAAAACCATACACACAAGTTTTTTCACCAACGAATCAATTTGAAGCAAATCTATCCATTTTGGATCTTGTCTTTTGCGAAGGTCCATTAGCACGACGCTGGATCATTTCTTCATAGAAATTTAATTAACAGGTGTGATTTCACTTTATTGAATCATTAACTTTACAAAAAATAAAACAGATGAAAATCCTTTCAATTATTGCATGTTCGCTTCTTGCATTTTCAGGTTTACAAGCACAAACAACACGCGAAATAGCATTTTACAATGTTGAGAATTTATTCGATACACTTGACGGTGTAAATGATGATGCTGAATTTTTACCTGCTGGAAAAAATGCTTGGAATTCTGCGCGCTACAATGAAAAATTGGATCACATCAACAAAGTTTTTGACCAATTTTCAAATCCATTGTTCATCGGAATGTGTGAAATTGAAAACGCAACTGTGGTGCGCGATGTAATGAAACATTCTGTGAAATTGAACAATTATGGTTTAGTTCATTACGAAAGTGCAGATGCACGTGGTGTTGATGTAGCGTTGATTTATGATAGCTCAACTATGAAGCTCGTAGAATCTGGTTTCATCCGTTTTACTTTACCAGGTGCTGAAGCAAAAGCAACAAGAGACATTGTTTGGGGTAAATTTTCGTACAAAAAAGAAACAATCATTGTTATGGTGAATCACTGGCCAAGTCGTGGTGGTGGACAAGAAGCAAGCGAGCCGAATCGTTTAGAAGCTGCAAAAAACGCAAGAACATTTATTGATTCGTTACTTGCTGACAACAAAAAGGCGAAGATTGTTTTCATGGGAGATTTAAACGATTATCCTTCAAACAAAGCCCCACAATCAATCGCTGAAAAATTAAACCCACAAATCACTTCTCTTTCTGGCGATTTTGGTGGTTCATACAATTACAAAGGTGAATGGGATGTTTTAGATCACATCATGGTTTCGGATGGATTAATCAAACCTGAGTGCATGAAGAAAAAATCAATAAAAGTCATTCCAGACTCAGGAGAGATTCATGCATATGATTTCTTATTGGAAGAATACAAAGGCCAAGTTGTTCCATTTAGAACATATGCTGGAGCAAAATACCTTGGAGGTTATTCCGATCATTTACCGGTTTCTATCGAAGTTTCATTGCCATAAGGAACTTCTGATTTTCCGTAACTATACGGTAATCGTTCTTTGTACAAGAATTTCTTTTGCGTTGATTCAAACGGTCGATAGATGTAATACACGAAATTGTTCTGAATGGCGATTTTTTCAATGTAACGAAACTCAAGACGTACTTTTTCTTTGATTTCTCCCGTTTTCAAGTCAATTTGTCCAAGGTAGCTGTAACCAGCTTTATCGAACAAAGCGTAAATTTCACCTGTAAAACGGTCTTGAATCAATTCACGCTGCCAGCCTGTTGTTTTCGGTTGATAATGATGATAGATTGCGACACTGTCCAATTTGTTGCCAGCTGCATCAAAGAAATACATCTTGTCTTTGTAATAATCAAAAACGATAACCGTGTCATTTTTCAAAAACATTGGAGCATACAACTCTTTGTAATAAGGTGATTGCGTAAAATAATTTGCTCCAACCCATACTTCAGCGTCAATTCCGGTTTCGTATTCCTTGTTTTTAGCCCATAATTTTGTGCGCACATCCACCCATTTGTATTCCGAACGATACAATTCCATCATCAATTCATCCTTGATTTCAATGATTTTCGAGTACGTGGAATCCATTTGATCAAAAGCGAAGTAATTGAATGCTGGATAATCTTTTGAAAAATTTGAGAAGAACATTTTTGAATAATTAGTATCTACAATTGGAGCCAAATATTTCAAATAATAGCCTTTATCAATTGTTCCGATACCAATTTGAGCATTGTCAATGTATAAACCATAAACATTGTCTTTGCACAAAACATGTGGATTTCCTCTGTAATCGTGCACCAATTCTTCAGCAACACCTGGGACACTAAATGTATTTAACACATCCATTCCATCGTACAAAAGCAATTCACTTCCTTTTTTTAATTGTTTAGGATACGCTAACAAGACCAAATTTCCGTTTTCAAGCAATTCAAAATCGGCAACACTTAAACGTTTTGACTCAAAAACGGTATCGGGAACACCTGGAGCTTTTACATCAACAGTTTGTAAAATTCGACCTTTATTCGCTTCCATTTCAATCGAAATACGCACAGTATCACTTACCGATTTTTGTCCAATTTTCTTTGTACCTGAAATTGATTCAAACAAAGGATGCGTCATTTGGTAAGTCAGCAAGGAATTTGCAGGAATGTAAAAGCTAAATTTTCCTTTTGTATTCGAGCTTTTCAACATCGTGTTGCTTCCCCATGTCAATGTAGCATTCACATTTTGAATTCCTTCTTGGTAGGTTTTATCGTGAATTTCAAACTGCACAAAAACAGAATCAGATTGAGCCAAAACAGTACCAATCGACACTAAAAACGAGAATAGAACGAGGAATTTCATAAGCGATGTTTCTCCTTAGATGAAAAGTGTTTTTATTTCCATAAAAAAAGTCCCGCTAAAAACGGGACTTTTCAATTATACTTTCAAGCACCAACCGAATTCATCTTCGATTTTTCCTGCTTTTAGATCGTCTAAGTAATTTTTTATTTTGTTTGAAATCACGCGCGTTTCAACTGGCGGCAACTCCAAAATTTCGTCTCTGAATCCAATCTTAACAATCGGAGCAATTGTAGCAGCTGTTCCCGCTCCAAATGCATCTTGCAATTTACCTTCTTTAATCGCTGTAACAATTTCCTCAACAGATACTTTACGTTCTTCAACTGGAATCCCCCATTTCTGAGCAACTTCAAGCACTGAACGTTTTGTAACTCCACGTAAAATCGTATCAGCATCTTCCGAAGGCGTAATAATTGTATCGTTGATCACAAATACAATGTTCATTGTACCTGATTCTTCAATGAATTTATGCTCTTTTCCGTCTGTCCAAACCAATTGGTGAAAACCATTCATTTGTCCTAATTTCGCTGGATACAAAGCCGCACCGTAGTTTCCTGCAGTTTTTGCACGTCCAACACCACCAACTGATGCACGTGTGTAATGCTCTTCAATTTTCACGTTCACTGGTTCTGTATAATACGACCCAACTGGACATGTAAAAATCATAAACTTGTAAGTCTCTGAAGGTTTGATTCCGATGAATTCATCAGTGGCAAACAAGAATGGACGAATGTATAATGAATATCCTTCTTTCGCTGGAATCCAATTTTCATCAACTTCAACTAATTTACGCACCAATTCCGTGAAAACATCTTCAGGAATAACAGGCATACACATGCGCTCACACGATTCTTTGAAACGGTTCGCGTTCATATCTGGGCGGAAAATTAAAATGTCTCCTTTTTCAGTTTTGTTAGCTTTCATTCCTTCAAAAATCGATTGTCCGTAATGAACAGCCGACATTGCAGGATGCATTTGAATTGGTCCGAAAGGCATAATTTCAGGTTGCTGCCATTCACCATTCTTATAATCCATTACCAACATGTGATCAGAGAAAATCTTACCAAATGGCAAATTATTCCAATCAACTTCTTCAATTCGTGAATGAGCGGTTTTAGTAACCTTCACTGTTAGTGTGTCTTGTAACATAATGTGTTTTTCAAGTTGCGAATATAATCAGAAACATCGAGCTTTCAAACAGTTTGAAATGTCCGGAAAGAAATAAATTTCTTTATTTTTGAGCCTGTTAAAAAGCCAATGGATAAAAGTCGCGACATACTAAAAAAATACTGGGGATTCGATCAATTTCGACCGCTTCAGGAAGACATAGTTGATGATGCGATTAACGGCTACGATACCTTAGCACTTTTACCTACTGGCGGCGGCAAATCGATTTGTTTTCAAGTACCTGGAATTGCCCGTGAAGGAATCACCTTGGTTATTTCTCCTCTGATTGCGTTAATGCAAGATCAAGTTGCAAATCTGCAAGCACGTGGCATTCGTGCAAAGTCAATCATCAGTGGAATGAGTTACCGTGAAATTGATATTACGCTTGATAATGCGCGTTTTGGTGGACTCGATTTTCTCTATACTTCGCCTGAACGTATTCAAAGTAAGCTATTTATCGAACGCTTTAAATTGATGAACGTCGGTTTAATTGTGGTCGATGAAGCACATTGTATTTCGGAATGGGGACATGATTTCCGTCCTTCATTCAAGGAAATTTACAAGTTACGCGAAATACATCCTGAAATTCCAATCATTGCTTTAACTGCAACTG